>JYMV01016341.1_pt1 | contig 13633 bp, 12 predicted proteins | sample 338911 | NCBI WGS metagenome assembly JYMV01 (sample SAMN03354496, study PRJNA234377) | hydrothermal vent metagenome | biome: Deep sea; feature: Hydrothermal plumes at the Eastern Lau Spreading Center, Western Pacific Ocean; material: Seawater | place: Tonga | collected 2009 | depth 2000 m m
CAAGGTAGCAGCAACCAGAACAATCATCGATTTAGTCATGTCGAAAGTCTCCAGTAAAACGAAAAGACCGAGCAAGTATAACGGATCACGAGCTTCTGTTTGCCCGTGTGCGAGGGATAATGTCACAATCGATTCAGGACCGCTATAAAGCCTAACAAACTGTTTAACAGGTATTGATTAACTAAGGGACAAAGGAGAAGTCGATCATTCTGAAGTTTCTGGTCATGTCGGATTTGCACCTGGTGCCTAGCCCAGAGCTGGCTCATGGTCTGGACACTGCCGAAAGGTTGGTGCGCGGTGTTGAGAGTATCAACCAGGAATACCCAGATGCCGATTTCTGTGTACTTGCCGGAGATCTTGTCGAGCGTGGGGACCAAGAAGCCTATCAGTGTTTAAAAGCAATTATGCAGCCGCTGAAAATTCCCTACTATCTTGCACTGGGTAATCATGATGACCGCGAGACCTTTCTATCGGTTTTTGACAGGGCGCACTGTGACAGCAACGGTTATGTACAGCGTGTGATCGATCAAAAAGGTTATCGGGTCATTGTCCTCGACAGTGTGGAAGCGGGTCGGCACACCGGTGTGTTATGTGACAAACGGTTGGCGTGGCTGCGTGACCAGCTGAGCGGAGCATTAGATCGTCCGGTGATTGTCATCATCCATCATCATGTCAACAAAGTTCGGTTTTTTATGGATGAATACCTGTTAGAGAATCCCAACGAGTTGTTAGACGTGTTGCACATCCACCCGGACGTGCGTCACGTCATTTCCGGTCACGTGCATATTTCGACCACGGGCGTTATCCGGGGTATCCCGTTTACTACAGTGGCCGGTGGCCACTACACTTTTTCGGTGTCGCTTGGTTCAGACAGTCGGAAAGAAGTGAAAAAACTCGAAGGCCCCGCGCAGTACGCGGTCGTACTGGCTGATGAGGCATCTGTTACCGTGCATTTTCACAACTACATCGACCAGCACACTGTGCTTTCCGAAAAAGCAACGAATTGAGTAACACCGTGCTGATCATCTTCACGACCCACTTTCCACCACAGGAGCGACTGTATGATTGATTGTTATTACTGGCCCACGCCCAACGGCAAAAAGGTCACGATTCTGCTTGAAGAACTGGGCATCGATTACCAGATTGTGCCGTGTGACATCGGTCGCGGTGACCAGTTTTCAGATGGGTTTCTTGACATAAGCCCGAACAACCGGATGCCGGCCATGGTCGACCATGACCCGGTTGGTGGCGGTGACTCGATAGCCATTTTCGAATCCGGTGCGATGATGATGTATATCGCAGAAAAAGAAGGTCGATTCTTTCCGCAGGATCCTGCGACCAAGGCCGAGGTCACGCAATGGGTGATGTGGCAGATGGCCAATCAGGGCCCGAAGCTGGGTGAATGCGGGCATTTCCGGCGACTGGGCGATCGTGAGGGCGATCAGTCTTACGCGGTGCGCCGTTTCACTGATGAAGCAAACCGGCTCTACGGCGTTATGAACAACTGTCTCTATGACCGACGTTATCTCGTCGGAGATGAGTATACGATCGCCGATATGATCTGTTATCCCTGGTGTGCGGGTATTGCCAACCAGGGTCAGGACATCGACGAGTTTGTGTACTTCAAGCGCTGGTATGAGGCTCTGTCAGAGCGTCCGGCCGTCAAACGGGGTATGGCAGTGGGTGCAGACCTCAGTGTGGACGCCTCGACGCTGTCGGAGGCAGAAAGTCAGCGGCGCGCAAAAATTATGTACAACCAACGAGCCCGGCCCGCACCAGACGGTGGCCTGTTAGCGTAGGGCTTCTCTAGAGCAGAACTTCACCCAGCGACTGACTAGCGGTCAGGTGCTAAGACAGCAGGTTTTGTCTAACACGCATGAGATTAGTTGGGTGCTGGCGCAACAAAACTGCCGTAGCGTTGGGCAAATCGATTCCAGGCTGCGGTTGCAGCCTGACTTGCCTGGGTTATCAGGGCATCTTCATCGGTGGTCCTGACGTGACCGTCTGAGACAACGACCTGACCATCAACAATCACTGTGTCGACATCTTTGCCATGCCCGTGGTACACCAGCGTCGCCACGGGGTCGTTCGTCGGCGTCAGACCCAGTCGACGCATATCGATGATCTGTAGGTCTGCTTTCTTGCCAATCTCGATCGAGCCGATCTCATGATCGAGTCCCATCACCACGGCCGCATCGATGGTGCCCAGGGCCAGCGCATCGTGGGCGGAGAGCACTTCCGGGTCGTGTGCCTGAATGCGGGCGCTGGCAATACACGAGCGCAGCACTTCAAAGTAGTCCGAAAAATAGTTGTCTATGCCAAGGCCGATTTTCATCCCCCTGGATCGCATGGCCTGTATCGGTGCGACCTCACCTCGAAACTGGTTCATTTGGGGACAGTGGGCGAGGCTTGTCCCGGACTTTGCGAGCATGTCGATTTCTGCCTCATCGACATCGTAGCAGTGCACGGCGATGACATCGGTACCCAGCATGCCGCAATCGAGTGCATAGTCGAACTGAGCGCAGTGATGTACGGATTCAACCAGTTCCCGTTCGCCAAAACCCAGGTGGATTGAAAGGCGCAAGCCGAGATCATCCGCCGCAGCGCGCAGTCCCTTAAGAAGCGCCGGCGACGACATCGACAGACCATTGGCAGCCATCACCGCCTGGATTCGACCATCTGACCGGCCATGCCAGCGTTCAGCAAGCCCGACAGCTTGAGACAGCTGTTGGGTGCGGATGGTATCGTCGAAGACCGTTTGACCCGATGCCAAGGCATCGAGGTTGACATCGTTCACCATGACGCCAATGAATGCGCGGATTCCGCTGGATTCGATAAATGGTGCAAACAATTCCGCGTCTTCCTCCATCTCCAGAATGGTGGTGACTCCCCCACGGAGCAACTCGGTGACCGCCAGAGCGCCGATCACCTCGCGTTCACTACTGGTGATTACGCCGCTCATCGGGAGATAGAGTCTGTGCGTAGGCGCATAGCCCACATCTTCGGCCCGACCTCTGAACACGGCATAGCCGACATGATTATGCGCACTGACAAAGCCGGGCAGTACCACCTTGCCGGTCGCATCGATCACCGTCGAGGCATCACGATACCGGGTGTCAAGTTCGTGGCTGGGACCCAGGTCAGTGATTTTGTTGTTCACAATGACAATCGAGCAGTCAGTCAGTACGCGCCGATCTGGATCGACCGTGATGACGGTTGCATGATTAATGAGTAGGGTCATGGTCGGTGTATGTGCCAGTTGACCTTGATGGTCTTGAGTATATCGGGATGTTTACAAAGGTCAGAGGTGTGGTATTGGTTGTAGTGTACGGTTGTGATGGAATGATTGCTCAAAGCTTACGGGATGTATATTCTCCTGTACCGGTTAATCCAAAGGATACCCCGCATTATGAAAGTCGGATTGTTTGTGACAAACCAGCAATATCTCACCACGGATATGGTCAGTGCTCTGGACGAACAGATCGCCATGGTGCGTCTTGTCCGAGACAAGGGCTGGGATTCGTTGTTTTCAGGCCAGCATTATCTGAACGAAGGCAATAACCAGCAGCTTCAGCTTGTCCCGCTGCTTGCCCGGCTGATCCCCGAAGCCGGTGAAATGCAGGTGGGCTTGGGCATCCTCCTGCTCAACCTGCACAACCCTGTCTATACTGCCGAAACTGTCGCCACGCTGGACGTGTTGTCTCGGGGGAACTTTGTATTTGGTGTGGGTTTGGGATACCGGGATGTTGAATTCGATGCGTTTGGTGTACCCAAGGGTCAACGGGTGAAACGGTTTGAGGAGTACCTCGAGCTTATTGTCCGCCTGTGGACAGAGGACGCCGTGACATACCACAGCGAGACCTGTCAGCTGGATAACGTGACGATGAATCTGCGTCCGGTGCAAAAGCCGCACCCCCCGATTTGGATTGCCGCAAACAACGACCGGGCGATTGAACGAGCGGCGCGGATGAGTGATGCCTGGATGATCAACCCCCATTCGACCCTGGAGACAATACGGCGTCACATGACCATTTATGAGAACGCGTTGGCTGCAAGCGGAAGATCACGTCCGGCGGAGTTGCCAGTGGTCAAGGAGGTCTTCTGTGCTAAAGATCGGGCAACAGCCCTTGAAATGGCAGGGTCTTATCTGATGGGTAAATACAAGGACTACGCGAAATGGGGTCAGGACAAGGTCATGCCTGAAAACGAGACCTTTGACCAGGAATTTGATGACCTGATTGCGGGGCGTTTCATTCTGGGTTCACCGGACGAGTGTTACGAGCAGCTACGGCCGTATTGGGAAGAGTTTGGTGTTAACCACCTGCTGATTCGGACCCACTGGGCCGGCATGCCGCTGTCAACGGCGTTGCACAGCCTGCGGATGATCTCTAACGAGTTGCTGCCGGCGTTGCAGTCGGTTTGATCAAACGACTGCAACCCGAGACAGCGGGTTGTGCCAGGTGTCGAGCATTTCAGCTTGCCGATCACAAATTCCCTGTAGCATGGCGACCTTGACGAGTGCCTGCGTACCGGTGAGATACGGCTCGCCGTCGGCCCGCTCGTATTTATCGTCGAGCCTGACCTGATCGAGATTCATGGCAGAGATGTTTTACGGTCTGAGGGTGAATCGACTCAGAACGCGCTTTCAAATACCCCACCATCGAGCAAGAGGTTCTGACCGGTGATGTAGCCGGCCTGGTTGCTACATAAAAAGGCACAGGCTTCACCAAACTCTTCGGGTTCTCCGAAGCGTTTTGCGGGAATCTGCGCAGAGCGCTGTTCAGCCGCGTCTTCGACTGTGATTCCCAGCGCCGAAGCGCTCGCCTTAAAACTACCCTGCAGTCGATCCGTGTTAAAAAACCCCGGCAGGATGTTGTTGATCGTAACGTTGTTGTGTGCGACCGATCGACAGACGCCAGCCAGAAAAGCCGTTAGTCCGGCACGTGCACCACTGGAGAGGTCAAGTCCAAGTACTGGTTTTTTGACTGAGATCGATGTGATATTCACAATCCGCCCAAAGCCTCGCGCTGACATGTCGTCGATGACACCGTTGATCATTTCTATTGGTGTGATCATGTTCATCGTGATCCCCTCAGTCATGGCTTTGCGGTCGAGTTCACGAAAATCACGAAAAGGGGGCCCGCCATTGTTGTTGATCAGAATGTCTGCACCCGGCGTTGCGTCGAGCAGCGCCTGCTGGCATTGTGGATCGGAGACATTACCGGCAACGGTGATCACATCAATATTCGGTGCGAGGCGTCGGATCTCTTCTGCCGTGGTGGCCAGTACGCTTTCGTCACGACCGTTCAATGTCACGTGTACGCCGTTCCTCGCCAGTGAAATGGCACAGGCTTTACCCAGGCCTCTGCTTGAGGCACAGACAATGGCTTTACGGCCGTTTATGCCTAGATCCATGATGCTGTCTCCAAAGGTATAGATGGGTTGTATCACCACCGGATGTCACTGTGAACCACAATGGTAGAAATCATACCAACTTGGGGTTCTGTTCGCGGACTCAGAATTTTGAAATTCCCTACATTGCTCAAGGATTCAACTGAAGAGACACAGGAGAATTCGTCATCAAACAGGTGTCATCACCCAGGCTCGTAGGCAGTACTGGGTTGAATTCAGGTTTTGATCCAGTCGACGACATGCCCTGGTAGCGCATCATCGTGAACAAGATCTTCACAGAATACGCGACCACGTACCGATAGCGTATCGAGGTCTGCGCTCGGTTCTTTACCTTCATGGACAAGGCGATAGGCGCAAGTAGTGGGCATCAGTTCGAGAATTTCCAGCTTCTCCGGGGAAAGTTTCATGCACCGGGGGTTGATTGTGGTTCTGTTCTTGTAGTCAGTGCAGCGACAGGTTTCAGTATCGAGATAACGGCAGGTGACGTTGGTGTAGTGAAGTTCACCGGTATCTTCGTCTTCGAGTTTAACCAGACAGCAGCGCCCGCATCCATCACAGAGGGACTCCCATTGTTCAGGCGTTAACGACAATAACGGGCTTTTTGTCATTTAGGTGTTGGTGAGTAGTCTTCTAGACTATTAGTCTTAATGGTTTCAAAAGGCATCGCCAAGACAATCTGAACCGCTATTTGCAAATTTTTTCATTTCGCTTTCATAAGATGGGGCGATTTCATGACTTGTACTCAGCGTCATTATATCTGTCGGGGATACTGAACCTTTGATGGATTAAATCCATTAATCTCAGCACTGTTTACCCCTTTACGGTTCTCGGCTAAGGGATTAATGTGATACCCATGAAAGCGATCAACAATAGGGCCAGCTGATTTAAAGAACAGAGGTTCAATGCACACCTATTTCATTAGCGGGTAACACCATGGATATATTCGATGTGATTTATAACTGTCGAGCAATGCGCCGCCTCGATACCAAACCGGTACCGGCGGAGTTGCTGGTCAAACTTATAGATGCGGCAAATCAAGCTCCGTCCGGGTCTAATATGCAAAGAGCACGCTGGATCGTCGTCACGGATACTGGAGTCAAGAAAAAACTGGCTGATCTGAATCGTCAGGGCGTGGAGAGCTACATCGGTCCACAAACATCTCGACCCGACGCCGTGCCTCACCAGTCGAAAGAGAAGCGGTTAAGAATGCTCGATGCGGTCATCTGGCAGACGGAGCATATGCATGAGATGCAGGCAATCGTGATGGCCTGTATGGAATTTGAGTCTCCGGTAAACGACAAAATGATTGTACACGGCAACGGATCGATTTGGCCGGGGATTCAGAACCTGTTGCTCGCAGCGAGAGCGCTTGGTCTAGGTGCGACACCCACCACGCTGGCACTGGGAGATCGTCAGGCGGTGGCTGATGCGCTCAACTTACCAGACACTATGGCGGCCTATTGTTTGATTCCCGTAGGGTATCCGTTGGGAAAATTTGGGCCTGTGACCAGGAAGCCCGTGGAAGAAGTCATGCGCTGGGATCAGTGGCGTTGAATCAAAAAGATGCTGATCCAAGAAGGGCTCGAACTTTAGGCTCAGGTTGTTCGTAACACTTGCTTTCAAAAGAGTACAGAAACAAGAGTTATGTCTTGATCAGCGTATTGTCAGGGTCATAAAGCGCTTTACAACCCACAGCCTCTACCTTGATGGGGAAAGGCTCGTCAAAGTACTCCATAATGAGTTCCTGACCCACTGTCGCGTAGTCTTTTGGTAAATAGCCCAACGCGATATTCTTACCCACGGACGGGCCAAAGGCGATGCTGGTGATATAGGATCGTCTGCCCACGTCGTCAATCAGCACTTCATTGCTGTTTGGATCCAGGATAGGCCATTGGCCCACCGGATAGCGGGCGACACCCTTGGAATCGACGTTATCCGTCATTGTCATGGTGCACAGGTAAGCCGATTGGTGCTCGCATTCGCGCTGCGCCAGGTAGGCCGCTTTACCATGAAAATCTGCCGCCTTGACCCTAGGCCGGGCGAGGTCAGCCTCAACCAGGTTGTATTCAGTCAATAGATCAGCATTTTGCAAACGCAAGCTCTTTTCAAGACGGCGGGTGTTGGCATATGTCTCAACGCCGACTGGGGTGGCTCCTTGGTCGTAGACCAGATCCCAGAGCGACAGGCCATAGCTGAAAGGCACATGGAGTTCCCAGCCCGACTCGCCGACATAGGAGATACGAAACGCAAGAACAGGAATGCCTCGCAGGGTGATGTTTTTGGTCGTCGCGAATGGGAAATTGTCTAATTCGAGCGCTTCAGGTTTATCGGCGATAGCCTGGAGCATCTTGCGTGCATGTGGTCCCCACAGGCCTAAGCAGGCCATATGGTCACTGCGGTCCTCGATATAAACAGGCCACCCCTTATCCTCTGCTATTCGCTTCAGCCAGAGGTAATCACGGTTTCCGGAGTCGGCACCATCGATAACTCTGAACTTGTCTGATGCCAGGCGTATGACCGTCAGGTCTGCCCGGATACCGCCCGCGTGATCGAGAAAATGCGTGTAGATCCCTTTTCCGACTGCGGTGTCGCCGCCGACTTTGGCAACGCAGGCATATTCCATCAAGGTTTCTGCGCCTGTGCCGGTAACATCGTAGACCGCAAAGTGGGAAAGATTAATCATGCCGGCATCATCCGACATGGCTAGGTGCTCGGCGTTGGAGACTCGCCAGAAATGGCGGTTGTCCCATTCGTTTTCACGAACTGGGACTTTGTCGCCGTATTTTTCGAGCAGATATTCGTTTGACGCATAGCCGTGCGCCCGTTCCCAGCCGGCCAATTCCATGAAGTAGCCGCCGAGTTCCTGCTCTCTCGGCCAGAACGGGCTTCTGCGAAGACTGCGCCCCTTGGTGTAGGGTTCGCGATTGTGCACGGCGGGGTTATAGATCTTGGATGCCGTTTCGTAGCAGCGATCGTGGATATATGAGGGCGTCTTTTGAATCGGGTAGTAGCGGGCCACGTCGATACCGTGTACGTCCACCTCGGTAATGCCATCGGTCATCATGTCCGCAAGGACCTTGGCAATTCCCGGCGCGTCTTTCACCCAGACCGATTCGGCGTACCACAGGCCCCGGGTTTCCGGCGATTCACCGATGGAAGGACCCCCGTCGGCGGTAACCTGCAACAGTCCGTTAAAAGAATGTTTGTCATTCCAGCCGAGTTCACCGAGGATAGGTGTCAGTTCCATGGCGCGCTCGAGTGGCGCCATGATCTGCTCCATCTGAAGATCACGCTGGGAGGGGGACCAGTGCGATTCACCTTTCTCCAGCAGGTCTCTAGGGTGCACCAGGCGAGGGTCGTTTTCCTCGTAATACCCCCATTCGATCTGACCGCCTTCAGCGGTGGTCGGGTCGCCGGTATCCCGTAGATAGGCTGAATTTCCCTGGTCTCGTAGCAGGGGGTAGCCGATTTCTTTTCCGGTACCCTCGAATTCGGTATAGGGCCCGAAAAAGCACAACGGGTGGTCCATCGGCATGATCGGCAAGTCCTCTCCGGCCATTTCGGCGATGAGCCGTCCCCAAAGTCCTGCACAAACGACTACCGTATCTGTCGCGATGTAACCATGACTGGTTTCTACCCCCTTCATCTGGCCATTTTCGATGTCCAGCCCGGTCGTTGCGGTATTCTGATATGCCTGCAGTTTTCCGCCTGCCACGGCTTGATCAACCAGTTTGCCTGCCACCGTTTGTGAGCGGGGGATCACGAGTCCGGCATCAGGGTCCCACATCGCACCCTGAATCATGTCTTCTTCAAGCAGCGGCATCTTCTCTTTGGCTTCTTTCGCACTGATCATCTTCACGCTGGTGCCGAATGCCTTGCCCGAGCCGACTTTGCGCTTGAGTTCCTCCATACGTTCGTCGTCATCATGACGCGCCACCTCCAGGCCGCCGACGCGGCTGTAATGTCCCATTTCGTCGTAAAATGCCACGCTGTATCTCGTGGTGTAACACGTCATGTTGTCGTGGGCCGTCATGTAGCAAAAGTCCGACGCGTGGGAGGTTGAGCCGATGTCGGTTGGGATCGATGACTTGTCGATACCCACGATATCTATCCATCCTTTCTCAATCAGGTGGTGGGCAACCGAAGTGCCGACGATGCCACCAAGGCCAATGATGACGACGTCGGCACGTTTGGGGAAACTGACCATTTTTGTACTCCGTAATTCAGTCAGATCAATGTAGTAGGCCACACTGGGCAGGGCTAAGGTTGTGGTCGACTCCCCCACCTCTTTGAAAAATTGGTGGGCCCGGAAGGACTCGAACCTTCGACCAATGGATTATGAGTAGATTACTAGTATATTAGAACCATAATATCAATAGGTTATAGGTGAGAAATATAGGTGTGTAACTTGTGTGTTTTCTCTAACTATTAGTTAAAAAGCTAACTCGTTGATTATATGCGACAAAATAGAGCGACACATGTGTCGCTTTGCTCTGCAAGGAAGCCGTGGATCAACAATCAACTGCTGCCCAATCCAAACTGCGGACAAGCGACCCGATATGGCATCACTGACCTTCATCGATGGATCGATTGGGTGTCTCATCGTTTGCTTCCAACAAAGGTAAATCCAGCCCCTCAATCTCTTGCAGTCTCTTCCCGGCAATTCCTTGTAAATCGCCATACATACCAACGGTCGCTTGCATGACACGGTTAATTTCCTCATCCCGTTTGGCCCATTGCTTGGTAATGGCCTTTTTCTCTCGTGCCAGATCTTCCTGCATGGTCGAGAACGCCTCCACAATGGCCTCGACGCGCTGGCGAAACCGAGAACCCGTAAGGTAGTCGTAGATCATCTCGGTCTTGGTTTGTTGTCCTTCGCTGGCCTGTCGAGCCTGCGCCACTTCAATCAGGGATTGGCGGAGCAGAGTTGCTACGGGGAATGCGAGCCTTGGGTGGGCGACACAGACGCCGTCTATGGTGTGAAAACTGTCGATATCCTTAGGCACTGAGAGTTCCGCCTTTGCAACGCGTTGATCCTCACGCAGTTTGGGCAGCCACGTATCGCTCCAATTTTTGGTGCGTTTGGACTCCCAAAGAATCGTACCGCACGGCTGCCCGGTCGGAGAGACTACCCGTTGGATGACATCGCCACCGAACTCACCCTTAGGTACCGGTTCGATGGCATCGAACGGAAACTCCCGCTGTAGCATCTCTTCGAGCGCTAATTCCTGTACTTCCCCTTGTAGCTGCTGTGAGCCTTGTTCGGCCCGTTTCATTAGGTCTTCTATCTTCTTCTGCATAGATGAAATCGTTTGCTCCTTCTCAGCAATACTCAGCTTCAGTGCCTCCTCGGTTTCCTTCTTCGCCTGCTCGCGAATCGTCGCTAGCCCCTCCTGTATGCGTTTCTCTACGGTTAACTCCATCTCTCTCTTGGCATCATCAAGCTCGCGCCCCCTCTTCAATACTTCAGCCTGGGCTTGTTGGGCCTGGGCAAGCTTTGTGTCTTTCTCCTTTAATACTTCGTGCAAGTCAGAGAGTTCATTGGTTTTTTGATCAAGATCACTAGCTGCTGCTAATCGTGCCTTGCCGGCTTCCTCTTTTACAATCCGTTGGCGGTCTTTGGTGAGTTGCTCCTCGACTTGACTGGACACTTGCTCATCGATGGCTTTTTTTGCTTGGGCGAGGCTCTTTTCAGTTTCCCTAACCGCTCGTTCCCGCTCGCCAATGTCTTTGTCCTTGTCGGCAAGCTGCTTCTTGAATTGTTCCCGGGTCGCTTCTATCAAGGGCGCTGCGAGCGATTCGGTCAGCTTGATAATTGCCTTGCAGTGTGGACAGACGATGGTGGGTTCGGACATATACGACACCTCTTGGAAAAACAGTAGGAGTGCTTAAGGACAATTAACAGATTAGGCAGTTCTCTTAGGGTAGAACAAAGGGGATAAGCGGATCAGGGGGGTCGGCATCGAAGTTGTGAAATAACATGCCCGGTTCACTATTCTCAACGGCACTACAGGATAGGCCTGACAGCGACACCTTCCCGTTGTTTGGTTTCCCAGTTTGGTGCGACATATGTCTTTGCATTTGATGGCGGCAACGGTTCTTTCCCCCTGATAATATCTGCGGCTTTCTCGCCTACCATAATTGTAGCCGCATTCGTATTACCATTCGGAACCGTTGGAAAAATCGATGAATCAACAATCCTTAAGCTGTCAATACCCCTAACCCTACACTTGGCATCAACAACAGCCATTTCATCATCATCCGCGCCAATCTTGCAGGTGCAGGTCGGGTGGTATGCCGTCTCAACATTCTCGCGGAACCCAGGCATCGACTTCGTCATCAGTCTGCACAAGATCACCGGGGTCGATCTCCATTTTGCGATAAGGATCAAAGGCCGGTTGCATGCCAATCTCTCTCGTCAGTCGGAAGGCCATTCGGTAGTCGTCTATGTCGCGTTGATCTTGGAAATGATTCATCACGATTGTCGGTTTCTCCAAAGGGTTCTTGGATTTCGCCCGAACCCAACCACGGCTGCGCAATCTGTTAATGCCAAAATGAATCTGGTAGCCGTGAGGCCCAGAATTATCCTTTCCGTCATAACGCACGACTGCAGGCAAGAAGTGAAATTGAACGTTTGGCCATTTCACGCCGGCATGGGTACGAATGAAACCTGTGGATTCAAAATGATTGGTTGCGCCCAGCCCGGACTTGAAGAGAAACCAGCGTGCTCCGATGAGGAATTTCCCAAGTGGACCCATGTGCCGGTTCAATGACACAGGGAGATTCGTCTCGTACTGGATGACGGATTCCAGATGGTCGTGAAGATTTTCGCCCACACCAGGCAATTCATGAAGCGCATCTATACCGGCTTCCCTCAGCACATTCATCGGGCCAATTCCCGACATCTGCAAAATGTGGGGGGAGCCAACAGACCCGGCCGAAAGGATCACTTCTTTGTTTGCCTTAATTTGATGCGTATCGCCATCTATTTCAGACTCAACGCCAACCGCTTTCCTGCCTTCCAGAATGACACGCTTTGTCAGGGCTTCTGTGATTACAGTTAAATTCTCGCGATGCAACACAGGCTTCAGATAAGCATTGGCCGTACTACACCGCACACCGCCCTTGACCGTCATGTCCATCTTGGACATTCCTTCCTGCCGGTATCCATTGTAGTCGTTGGTTATTCCATATCCGGCTTCATTTCCGGCATTGATAAAAGCCTCGTAGAGAGGGTTTTTCATTCCGTTGCCATTGCAGGTATGCAACGGACCGCTTCCTCCTCTGTACTCATCTTCCCCATAGGCGCAATTCTCGGCTTTTTTGTAGTACGGCAGGCAATCGCGATACGCCCAACCCGTAGCACCTAGTTCTTCCCATAGATCCAGATCACAGGCATTTCCACGAACATAAATCATGCCATTGATCGATGAGGAACCACCCAGGCCCTTGCCTCTTGATACGTCAACAAGGCGGTTTTCCAGGTTTGGTTCTGGTTCAGAATTAAAGAACCAGTTGAACCGTGGCATGCTCATGGGGATTTGCAGCGCCGTCGGCATTTGCACAAATATGCTGTCATCCTTGCCCCCGTATTCCAACAAAAGAACCGAAGTATCTGAATCCTCTGTCAGGCGATTTGCCAGGACACACCCTGCCGATCCTGCGCCAACGATGATGTAATCAAATAATTTATCCATTTCTCTTTCTCTTTGTGTCTGGCATGGCAATGCCTGAATATTTGGGGCCAAATTAGTCAAACACCGAGTCGGGCACCAATTCGCTTTGACGTTAAGTTTGAAGATCTGTCAGCAATGATGGCACAGAATGCAATCGATAAACCGGCGATCACTCCCAGCCCTGTATCTGCTCTTTGCAATGCGGTAAAAACTTCTTGCCCGAGATTACGTGTTCCATGCAAATCCCAATTTTGGATATACCGGCCTTCTTTCTCAGTAGCATTCCGTTCGGGATGGGAATAGATCATCAAGCCTCCTCACTCAGTTGTTCATCAACCCAGGCCACAGGATCCTCGATTCGGCCCTTTCCTGCGAGATAGAGGTCTATAATTTCCTGCATGCGACTTTTCCCAAATGAACCAAAATGTCCACCGTGTATTTGAGAGACAGGCAGGTCTTTTAAGCGTTGGAGACTTTGGCGATATTGCGCACGGTCTGAGTGAAACACCGTATCGTATAGATCGCCGTCATAAATCGCATCGCCA
>JYMV01040021.1_pt1 | contig 13627 bp, 17 predicted proteins | sample 338911 | NCBI WGS metagenome assembly JYMV01 (sample SAMN03354496, study PRJNA234377) | hydrothermal vent metagenome | biome: Deep sea; feature: Hydrothermal plumes at the Eastern Lau Spreading Center, Western Pacific Ocean; material: Seawater | place: Tonga | collected 2009 | depth 2000 m m
TAGAGCTGCTGATCGTAATTGCGATCATCGGCATCCTTGCTGCTATCGCTATTCCACAATACACTTAGTACAAAATAATTTGATCAAATCCATAATTGAAAAAAAATAAATATACCCCACAGCAAACCCACAGCGAACTAAAAGTAAACTTGAAGTAACCTGCAGCTTAGCCAAAGTTTGAAGTGTTGGAAAAGAATATGGCTGGAGTGGAAGCAAAGCCGTTGAAGAAGGTCAATAAGCCCTATAAAATAAGGCGTGAAGGTAGTTTTGTTAGTGGGTTTAAATAAAGGGGGGGGGCAAGATGTTACAAAAATTCAAGATTACATTCTACGCAATCATTTTATGTTTATTTGGATTGCCACTCATGACTTCTTCGGGATTTTCTTTTGGTGTAGCTTCCGCATTTAAGGGCAAGGTCAAGAGAACTATCACTACAATGACAAATGCGGTCGCAAAGGATAAGACGACAGCGGAATTTGTCGAATGCCAGCAAATGAAGTGGAAGGATGGTAAAAAGGCGAAGATGAAGTGTTTTAAAGACCTCGCTTGTACCAGCGGTGGGTGTAGTGAGGCATTTATTGCTTGCCAACAAATGAAGTGGAAAGAAGGTAAAAAAGCAAAGAAAAATTGTTTCAGAGATCTTGCTCGATAAAATAAGGCGGGAAGGTAGTTTTGTTAACGGCTTTCGGTAATAAGGAGGAGAGAATGTTACAAAAAATCAAGATTACATCATATGTCTTCTCTGCCGTTTTAGCCACGAGCATAATATTCACGCCTGTAGCTAAGGCAGAACCACTACTGACAGAAAAATCAAAGTCCATTGGAATACTCAAATTTCACACTAGAAGGCAATATAAGAAGATTTGTTGGTGAAACACTCTATATAGACGTCAGCTTTTTATGGTTTGACAATGCGGCGATCGCGCGAGTTGGTCTCTATGAAAAAAATGGCGTTCTATATTCAATCCTTGAAGCGGAAACCAAAGGATTTATCGGTTTTTTCACGAACTACCGCAAACATTATTACAAAGCTACCTTTGATTTAGTAAATGAAGAAAATCGGTTGCGCACAAAAACCTTTGAACGCAAAGTCATCATAGGCGACGTGGAGGATGTGACCAGTCATTCCCTTGACTACAAAAGTCGAACTCACAAGTGGAAGAAATTTATAGATGGCAAAATGGTAGAAGATGGGAACAGGAGCATACCACTAGACACCAACTTTGATGATATCCTCGCCATATTTTATAATTTCAGAAATAGTGTCTATGGAAAAATTCAAAAAGGGGCTAAGTATACTATCCACACCATACCCAAAAAAGACGCTGAAAAAATCGATGTACATATCATCGACCAAAACAAACAAGGGGAATTCATGTTAGGCGGAAATCGAACTAATGATAACGGGTATTTGATACAGGCAAATATCCCAAAGGAAATATTTAATACTGAGACAGGTGAATTATTGTTTTGGGCATCTGATCACCTGATTCCATTGGAAACCAAAATCATGGACTACGTCCTCTTTGCTGACCTTCATGCAAAACTCAACCGACGGCTTTATAACTCAACTAAGTCTGATACGGCGCTGCCTTTATCCATCGAATAAATCAACAAAATTAAACATCAAAAGTCGAAAGCGGGGGGTCCTTCCAGATATCTAATTCCGTAGTTTCATCTAGTTCAACGGCAGGGTACTCAACTGAGTAAGGCGGGGTATTTTCGCATTCGAAATCAACCTTGATCTTTTGGAGCGACCACGTTCCCTTTTCGGGCCCAACTAATGTCATTGAATGAGCCACACTACTAACAGCATAACCACCTTCAAGAATTTCTCCAGCTTTAGTTCCTCCAGACAACTCCTCAAGAGGCAACACATGACTATTAAAACAAAACCGCGCAGGCTCTTCTATTCCTTCGCTTCCTGTTTGTATTTGAATTCTAAATTTGTTCAATTTGGGCATAAGATTCCTACTCCATTAGAAGTATGGGTTTAAACCGGCAGCGTGGTCCGTTTCATCAAAAATAGCCCCAACCTGGGGTACAAATTTTCGAAAAGAACTATGAATTCCTTCTTTTAAAGTCAGATCGGCAGAACTACACCCTTGACATCCTCCTCCCATCTTGATGGTAATCGTATTGCCTGCAACATGCTCCAAAGTGATAAGTCCGCCATGACCAGCAACCCCGGGGTTTACCTCTTCATCAATCGCTTTTTGAATACCTTCTTGTATTTCATCCTGACTGGGCATTTCGCTAATTATCTTCTGCGAAATTAAGGGCCCTTCCTCTGTAAGCAGCTCACGTAAAGCAGTGCCGATCTCGGCGCCTAAGAGCTTCCAGTCACATATATTTTTATCTTTCCGAGTAATTGTAATGGTAGCTTCATTAACAAGAACTGACTCCACGTCCTCCAAGCTAAATAAACGCTCTACCAATGGGGAACCTTCTGCACTTTCAAAACTTGGAAACCACCATGAATGCCCTGAAAACAAAGGTCGATTGACCATGAAAAGACATTGACCGCTATTTGCCGATGGCTGAGCTTTTATTAAAACTTTATTTTCATCATTTGGTGGAAAAATATCATCTGCAACCGCCGGCACTCTTACAACCCGACGTACAACAGGTTCTGGTTCGGAAAAAGGTTTATCCTCTTCGACTGGTTCTGAAGTTATGCTTGTTATCTCATCAGCAATATTGTCCTGGACTGGTTCCTTATCGTCCACATCTTTATCTGAAAATATACTTTTAAATTTTGTAATTATATTCAAAACGACCTCCCTATACTTAAGAGTCTACATTCATGCCTAAACATTTTACTCTAACACTTCGTATGATGCATTATTCATAAAAAAGTAGCAAATAAGTCCCAACTACCCTAATCCACCAAACATTCCTTATTGTCCGATTTGATGGTGTCCATATACTAGCAATCCGTTTTAGTTCCAACCAGACCGATGCGATAAGGGAAGTGCCGGTTCACTGTAAAGTGTTTTACGCCCGCCTCTTGAGCCATTACAGCCATCTCGGACGGAGTAAATGCATTCATGACAGATACAGGTGCATCGTGACGGGTAAGACGATTTTTTGTAAGCAAGCGAGTCAAGATAAAAATGGAAGCATGAGCTATTCGACTTCTATGCAGATCGTTTATTATAAAACCACATCGGCTCATAAGGTCGGCCATTCGCAAAATATTTACTGCCTGATTTCTTGTAAAATGGTGCAACGATAAGGAATTCATTACCACATCAAAGCTATTTTCACCAAAAGGAGGCGAGTGAATATCACCCTGAACCAGATGGATTTCCGGATAGCCTCTGATTTTTTCATGTGCATAGTTCAACATCTTAGAGTTTATATCCAAAGCTACAACCTTTACCTTTACACTCAGTTGACGCGCCATATCAACTACAACGATAGGTTGGTCAGCAGACCCAGTAGCTAGGTCCAAAACCAATAACTCTTTATCTAAAGGTTGTCTCTTTATAAAACTACGGAGGTAATAAAGAAGGATCTTGTAACCACCGAGATACCTGTTGACCAAACGAACATCTTCAAGGCTATCTTGAACTTCATCGAACGGAGCCTCATCTAAATCAAGTAATTCTGGCTTTAAATTACGAGGAGGGTAAGAAAAAAACATGAGTCACAAAGGTAGCAACATCAATCCTTGAAAAAGTAATAGAGCTCGCCGTTAGCAATTTTTCTCTTAACTAGACTTTCTGTAATACCCTTAAAAATACCACGGGTCATTGGAAGTAGTATTAGAACACCTATTAAGTCGGTAATCACGCCAGGAGTAACAAGAAACATTCCAGACAAAGCCATCACAGAACCATTGAGCACCTCATCACCCGGAATACTTCGAGACCTTAAGTGCCATTGCATTTTCTCAAAATATTCTTTTCCCCAACTTCGCCCGATGATATTACCCACCAAAAAAGTAAACATAATGAGCGATAACGTATTTATTATACTTATGTGACCACTCACAACCGTTAGCAGGTAGACTTCACAAAAAGTACCAATAGCAAAAAATAAAACAACCGCTAAAGACATATAGCTATTTCCTCAAAAACACAAAAAAATACTCAAAAAATACAGGAAAAATATTCTCAATCGGTCTGGTCAACATATCACGCACCAATAAACTGTCAAGGTTCTAATTTAGACTGGCCTAAGATATAGGTTGTTTGGGTTCACTCAGTTTTGTTTACGGCCACTTCGTATAAAAATGCTAGTAAGGAATCAAACTGATCGGTAATTAGAAATTGCTCCATGTTCTGGTTATTATTATTGCCCCTTCCATGTATTTCTAGAAATCTGTCCTTAAATCTATTTTTTTCACTATCTAACCTTAAATCAAATACACGCAATAAAGAAGTCCCTTTGTTACCCCCGACCTTGTTGATCGAGTGACAGAATAGGCAATTATCCTTAAAAATACCTAACCCAAATTGCGCGTAAGTATTTTTCGAACTTAGAGACTCCAGAGGGGCGTAATAATCGGCTAATCTAACAAAACGTAATTCATTAATGTTTGCCGTAAGAAAACGCTCGAAAAATGGAGGTCTCGCGTGATTCGGGACCACAATAAGCAATGGCTGAAGCCAATCGGGTCGAACAGCCCCTTTAGCCAATTCAATTTTTAAAGCAATTTGAAGATCGTAGCTTTTTATATCATTGATTGAGATTATTCCCTGATAATCATCGGCACAATTAAGGAGAATCGCATCCAGGCTCTTATCAGGGTTATATCTTTTCAATAAACCTGAAAGCGAAACCACCTCCAGTCGGCTATTTTTGTACTTTAATCCTCGATCAAAATAAGTGCTAGAAATCCATTTTTTCTCAAGTGAACCAAATACTGAATCCCTTGAGGTAATCGAGACCATCCCCTTAAGGTCTTGCTTTATTGGAGGTCTATTTAAAGTAGAAATATCGATACAGGATGGGAGTATAAAAATAAGTGAAATCAGCATCAGGAAAGACAAAATTATATTTTTTGTCGACCGAAAACCAAGCTTAAATAAACTTCTCAATTCAAAATTCACTTTCCACTCTAGAATTAGTTATTGGTCTCTTTGATCTTATGGTATAAGAAAAAAGAGGAAAACCCGCTAATTAATTATATAATAATGTTCTCTCAAACTTTCGGACCAATGCATAATAACAAGTTAGGATGAGGATTATAAAATGAGACACTTTGTTTTTAATTTAGCTTTAGTTTCATGCTCTTTATTTGTTTTTTCAATAACCGCGGACGCCCACCCACATAAACTAGGTGAGATGAACCATGGACCGTCATTGGAAAGTTATCAAATCGAGTTAGATTTTTCCGCAAAACGCATGATGCCGGATAGGTCAACCTCAAACATCAAGCTGGCAGATAAAAATAAGGGTGACAAGAAAGTAATAGCCAAAAAACCAAATAAAAGTAAAACTATACAGAAAAATCAACAAATAAAAAAACAACAAAAAGAACACAGAAACTAAAATGCCTACAACCCCTGACACGCTCAAAATCAAACCAGAAAAAATGGATTTTCGAGCATATTCCATTTCATGGAACCTCACCAAGCGGTGCAACTTAAATTGTGATCACTGCTATCTCGATGCGGATTTTCGTGGGGGGTTTCGCACTGACGAACTGGACACTAATCAATGCAAACGCGTTGTCGATCAAATCGCTGAGGTCAACCCTAATGCTTTTCTTATTCTTACTGGTGGTGAACCTTTATTGCGCCCAGATATCTATGAACTCATTCGTTATGCAGCAGACAAAAAATTTATGGTCGTGTTAGGTACAAATGGGACCCTCATCAACAAAACCAACGCTCAAAAAATTAAGGAAGCAGGCGCGCACGGTGTAGGAATAAGCATTGATTCCATGGAAGCGGTGAAACACAACAAATTCCGCGGCGTTTCCGGAGCCTGGGAACAGTCTATGGCAGCCTTCGATATATTGAACGAAGTCGGCGTCGATTTCCTTATTCAAATGTCAGTCTCAGACATGAACTATAAAGAAATTCCTGATGTTGTTGCATTCACAGAAAAGATAGGGGCAATTGCGTTCAATTTGTATTTCTTAGTTTGCACGGGACGTGGTCAAGGGAACACTGATATTTCTAACGAGGCCTATGAGGAAGCACTCAAGATGCTCTACGAACAGCAGATGAAATATAAGGGCCGCCTAATGATAAATTCAAAATGCGCCCCGCAGTATAAACGAGTTGTTTATGAAAATGACCCTGATTCAGTATACACACGTACCTACTCAGGGGGTTGTCCAGCCGGAACTCATTACAGTAGGATCTCACCAGAAGGAAACATGACACCCTGCCCGTTCATTGAAGAATCTATTGGCAATTTAAAAACATCTTCATTTAAAGAACTGTGGGACAACTCTCCGTTGATGATTCAGTTACGCGACCGCAAGCAATTAGAAGGAAAATGTGGGACCTGTGAGTTTTCTTCTATGTGCTCTGGGTGTCGCGCACGCGCCTTTGCAGAAACAGGAAATTATATGTCCGAAGATCCTTCATGTGACTACGAACCTGGAAAACACGGCGGCAAAGAAATTACTCTTAAAGTGGAGGATACACTGGGACTAGAAGTTGAATTTCACACTCAGTGGACCCCAGAAGCTAAAGAACGGTTGGAACGAATCCCTTCCTTTGCAAGAGGAATGGTAGTAAAAGGGATTGAGAGGTTTGCTGAAGAGAGAAATATCACCCTTATTGACGAAGCGGTCGTTAAAAAATCACGCGAAGAGATGATCGAAAAACGAGGTGCAATGTTTCCTTTTCTGAAAAAGTTCATCAACTCCGAAAAATAAAAAATCCTGCCCTTACAACTTTGAGCTAACTGTCTTACTAAAGACACCCAAAGCTATTTGTTCTTTTTATATAGATCGCTGACACGTAATCCGCCGCGATCTTCACTTTCAATCTGTGTTTGTCGCGAATCCTCTACATCCTGTTTACCAAGCGCCTCAGAAACTTCTATTTGATAATCTTTAACTTTTCTATAGAGGGGATGAGCGATATCTAGTTTTAGGTTGGACAGTGCCGCGGTAAACTCACCCGTCCCATCGGGAGTGAGCTTGCATACCAATTCCCCTGACTCATCGTCGCGGAAAATATCGAGCACTGTAAGAGGAGTTTTATTTTTTACCACAAATCCCATTTCACGGAGCAGTGTCAACACAGCTCCTCTTCCGTAAACTCTCAAAGGTAGATACTTTAACAAATCATTTAATAGTTGCTGTGCACTCATAAAAGTTCTCTACAAAAATTATTTTCCCAAAATCATTTGCCCTTTGACTAGGCTACCATATGATTTGCGACATCCTAAAAAAATTCGACTATCTTCACACACCATATTCAAACTCAAGAAACTCGCCCCTAAAATATATACAGATTCCTCTGGAACTCTAGTAAGTTTTTAAGGATAATATCAAACAGTTTTTAGAAAATAGATTCAACGACCCACGATGTATTCTTAACGTAAGGATATTAAATGGAAAAAATTTCTGTTCTTGACTACATTAAAAACTTACCCTTTTTTGCAGATTTTACTGAAAGTGAAAAATCCTCACTTTTAGAGAAAGAAGGAATTTTCGAAAAATATCAGGAAGGGGAAACTATTATAAAGCAAGGAGCTATTGAGTCTTGGCTATACGTGGTCCTGCAAGGGAAAGTGGGCCTTTACAAGTCAATCGATGACAATCTGGATGAAGGGCGTATATCTCTTAAAGATGGCGAGGAAATTATGGTCAAAGAAATTGAAATAGGATCGATATTTGGAGAAATCTCTTTAATAACTGACCGTCCTAGGAATGTCACAGCCCGTGCCACATCGAAAGATGTTTCGGTTATAAAAATAACGAAATCAATCCTAGATAATTTCGAGCAGTCAATCCAAATAAAAATACAGAAACAGCTTACTTTAAAACTTGCAGAAAACTTGGATAGCATGAACAACGAATGCTTTAAATTGAAATCTTTTATTAAACAAAAATTAAAAACCAAGAACACATGAATCCTGCTAAACTCTCACGTCCTCTTCAATTGGACTATTCAATAGATATGAAGATGAGCAGATTTTTTTTGTATGTCGTGTTGGTTATCATAACGTTAATCCCGTTTGATTATGCTGGAGCAGAGCTAGGATTTCGGTCGAATTCAAAAATTTCAATATCAGATTCCACCTCTACTGCCATAGTATCTGAATCCTCTACCCCTATTTATCAATCAATCTCAAAAAGTTCTATTACTTCCACATCAAAAGGAATCCAACTTCATTTTCGGGACCATCCACTCGGTGAGGTTTTAAAAAATATACACGACGAAACAGGTATTCGCTTCAACCTATCACCTGGGATGGGAAAAAGCCTTATCAGTTTGGACATTGAAGCAAAACACTGGAAAAGCTTAGTCCAAAAACTGATCGCCGATTATAGCCGCGTAGAAGTTTGGACTAATAAACCTAAAACCTCACAAATATGGCTTGTCGGAAGCAATCCCTATAATTAATCTCACCAACCGCCGTCTAATACCCAGTCAACCCTAACTTGCCTAAATCTATCCAAATCCCTTTTTCTATAAAGGATTTTCCTGGTTTTTCCGAAAAGAAAGTGTTGGTTTTAACCCCTGGGGAGATCAGAAGTGACACATCAGCTAGAAGTGGGTCAATCTACTTTAAACGGATTCCGAGGAATCAAACCCGGAGATGATTTTGGGCGGTATCTACCGGAAGTGTTGACAAACCCAAATAAATTCATAAGCTTATGGATAAAAAACCTAACTTACACCGGCCCCGTGTATAAAATTTTTTCAAGTCTCAACGTAATTTTAATTTTCGCAATCCTGACTTTATCTGCGTTTGGTGCTCGCTCTTGGATTTACCCCAAATATCCGAGTAGAGTGAATATAGAGAATCAAATGGATTCCTCTCGAAAAATAGAGCATCTTAAAATTAAACGTCAAACTTTCACACCGCAAAGCGTCAACGAGATAGTCAGTAAGAATTTATTCAGAAAAGAAAGAACCGAGTACATCCCACCTGCTCCGCCACAACCTATATCAGAGGTGGCCAAAGTCGTCCCAAGACCAACACTTCCACCCCCAAAACTTACGCTTCGAGGGGTAATGCTTCTAAAAGGCACCAAAATTGCTATTTTAGAAGGATCATATCCTGTCGCAAAGGAAAATAAAGTAGAAGATACCCCAATCAAGCGAAAAGGTTATTACCTTGGCGATCAAATCGGTAGTTATAAAATAGCTCAAATAAGCAAGAGGGAAGTGATACTGAACAGTTCTGCAGGACAAATAATAGCAGTAAAATTAAAAAGAAGTATAACCATGCCGAATCGTAAACAACGAAAACCAAAATTTACAAGTACGCGGCCCGTTACGAAAAAAAGACCTCAACCTACTCCACGAATTTCTGGGTCTATCTCACCGCGACCAACTCGTCAACATATTTCTGGTAGGTAAAATCTTTTATGCTTAAAAAATCAGACCCTGTAGAACGAATCCTGCTACGAAACAATAAGATCACCGAAAAAACTCTTGGAGAAATAAAAGCAAATCAACTCCAAGTTGGACGGTATCTTGGAAAAACACTTGTGGACCACGGTTATATCCACGCAGACATCTTATTAGAAACACTAAGCAAAGACCTAAACTTGCCTTTTCTCACTTTTGAGGATTATCCAAAAACTCAACTGCCAATAAAAGACCTAAATATCCCTGAAGCTTTTTTAAAAGAAAAAACTATTTTCCCCATTCAGATGAAAGATGACACTTTAACCATATCTGTCTTCGATCCATTCGACCTACATACTATAGAAAACCTCAAAATTTCACTGGGGAAAAATATCAAAATACTTTTGAGCACTGAAGAAACCATTGTCGAAGCAATCGAAACTTACTATGGGGCAGGCGAGTCAACCATGGGGCGGATGATCGATGGCATCAAAGATGACGAAAATAGTCTTACTGAAACTGATCCAGACACAGAACATATCCGCGACATGGCTTCAGAAGCACCTGTCATAAAACTAGTGAACCACATCATTAGCAAAGCCACTGAAATGGGAGCAAGCGACATTCATCTGGAACCATTTGCGGAAGACTTGATCCTGCGTTACCGAATAGACGGAATTTTACATAATTTTGAAGCACCACCTAAAAGGTTAAATTCTGCACTTTGCACACGAATAAAAATCATGGCGAAACTGGACATTTCAGAACGCCGCCTACCTCAGGATGGTCGCATAAAATTAAAGTTACAAGGAAAAGACATTGATATGCGTGTCTCTACTCTGCCAACACTTTACGGAGAAAGTGTGGTGATACGTATTCTTGACCGTAGCAACCTGAATGTTAATTTAGAAAAAATGGGGTTCCCAAAGCAGGACCTGGAACAATTTCAAAAATTAATTCATAAACCATACGGGAAATTACTGGTTACGGGCCCCACTGGCAGCGGGAAAACAACCACGCTTTACGGAGCTTTACAAAACATAAATACTCCCGATAAAAAAATAATCACAATCGAAGATCCAGTCGAATATCAGATAAGAGGCATCAACCAGATTCATGTAAAACCGCAAATAGGACTGGATTTTGCCAGTGGTTTGCGTTCGATTGTTCGACAGGATCCGGATGTGATCATGGTTGGTGAGATACGTGATGCGCAAACTGCAGATGTTGCAATTCAAGCGGCCCTAACGGGGCATCTTGTCTTTAGCACCGTTCATACAAACGATGCTGCAGGAGCCATTACGCGTCTACTGGATATGGGTGTGGAAAACTACCTTATATCTTCTGCGCTTCTAGGTGTACTGGCTCAGAGACTAGTGCGAGTAATCTGTAAAACCTGTATAGAACCCACCAAGGTCTCCCCCGCATTGATGGTGGAAATGGGTAGTCATGACCAGGGTGACATTAAGACTTTTCATGGAAAAGGATGCAAGGAGTGTAGCCACACTGGTTTTCGTGGTCGAACGGGTATTTATGAATTGCTCGTAGTGAATGACGCGATACGACAACTTATATTAACTAAATCAACTGCCCAAATAATTCGTGAAACCGCATACAAAAAAGGAATGACCACTTTACGCGAGGATGGATGGAAGAAAGTCGCTGAAGGAATCACCACCGTAGAAGAGGTGTTGAGGGTAACATTAAGCGAACACACTTAACTCGTAAGTTGTCCCTCGAAATTTTTACCATCTATCACCTGACTTGAATTATGAATATTTTTTACTACAAAGCAACAGACCGACTAGGGAAACCTATTGAAGGTAATTTGGAAGCACCTGATTATCAAAATGCCGTTGCTCAATTACGGGGGCTTAATTATTTTCCCATCCAGGTATCGGATAACCAACCAGATAAAAATTTTTCTATAAAGCGCCCTCTTCAAATAAACGGATTACGAAATAAAATATCCGCAAAAGATTTGGTCTCTATTACCCAGCAACTTGCAACGCTTGTGGATTCAGGAATTACTCTCGATAAATCACTGTCCATTCTTGTAGACCTTGTAGAAAAACCACAAGCCAAAGAAATCCTTACCAAAGTCCACAAAAAGGTTCATGCTGGAAGTTCGTTTGCCGACGCATTGGCAGAATTTCCGAAAGTATTTTCAAAGTTATACATAAATATGATTCGAGCTGGTGAAGCGGGGGGAACATTGGCACCCTCTCTTAATAGCGTTGCCAGTTTTCTTGAAAAAAGTGAGGAGCTAAAAGCAAATATAAAGTCCGCTATGATCTACCCGGCAATCCTTACCTCTGTCGGTGGTTTTGCAATATTGGTTCTTTTTACGGTAGTCATCCCGAGATTTTCTAAGTTGTTTGACGAATTAGGCGCGGCGTTGCCTCTTCCAACAAAAATAATGTTATTCCTAAGCACTTTTATAACAAATCACTGGTTGGCTATCATCATGGTATTTATCCTATTGGTAGCAGGTTTTATTTTTTACCTTAAGCAGAAAAAAGGTCGTCTGCACTGGGATGGTATCGTGTTAGGACTTCCTCTATTTGGATCCTTGGTGCAAAAAATAGAGGTTTCTCGCTTTAGCAGAACTATGGCCACTCTATTATCAAGCGGCGTAGCCATTCTAGGAGCCTTAAACATAACACAAGCAATCCTTAATAACCGCATGATAGCAGCAACCATGGGCCAACTACGCCAAGGACTCAAGGAAGGAAATGGTCTTTCGAAACCACTTCAACAGACGGGAGTCTTTCCACCTCTTGCGATTCATATGATAGCGATTGGGGAAGAAACCGGGACGCTTGATAAAATGCTGACCAAAGTTGCAAATACGTATGACCGGGAAGTTGAGCGTTCCATCAAACAACTTATATCACTTATCGAACCATTTATGATTCTTAGTATGGCTTTAGTAATTGGTTTTATCGTTATCTCTATGCTGCTGGCAATATTTAGCATTAACGAAATTAACTTTTAATCAAAAAAACATAACTTATTAGAGGGCTAGGCTTGCATGAATAGATATCCAATAACTTCCCAAGTCAGGAAAAATCCACAATCGGGATTTACTTTAATCGAACTACTGGTTGTCATGGTTATCATTGGACTCCTCGCGGCTTTGGTTGTCCCGAAATTTTTTGGACATGTAGATAAGGCGATGCAACAGGATGCTCAAGCTCAAATCGAGTTACTTGGTCAAGCTCTCGATTTATACCGCCTTGAAAATCATAAATATCCAAACACCGATGAGGGTCTTCAAGCAATTGCCTCATACCTTAAAAAAGAGCTCCCAAAAGATCCATGGGGAAACAAATTCGAGTACCGCTCTCCAGGAGAGCATGGAGATTATGACCTGGTTTCTTACGGAGCCGACAGCGTAGAAGGTGGTGAAGATAACAACAGAGATATTGTTAGTTGGAAGTAATGAAAAAGACGATCTCCTTAAAAAAGATTGGCTGTTTGGGGTTTACTCTGCTTGAGCTGACGCTTGTTATGTTCTTTATGGCACTTATTGCAGGCCTGAGCACGCCCTTTGTCATGGAAACGCTAGATCGCATGGAACTCCAAACATCTGCGCGTAAGGTTGCCTCTATGTTGCGATACGCAAGAAGCGAAGCTATTGCTTCTAAAAAACCGGTTGTCTTTTCGGGGAATTTAACCCGGAATCAGTTTTGGATTACTCAAGGCTACAAAAATAAAACGCCGAAGATTTCATCCTTAACGGATCCCATTCGTCTGACTCGCTTTATAAACGAAGGCGAAGATACTCTTTTTAGAGATGGTGAATTCACAGTCACTTTCTTTCCACAGGGAAATTCAAGTGGCGGATCAATCGGCATGGATATTAAAGAATCTAGAAGTTCGGAAAACTATTATGCTATCAATATTGATCCCATTACTGGGCAAACAAAAATTAAAAAAACCAAATGACGATGGGTTTTCTCTTCTTGAGGTGATTGTTGCCCTCGCTATTATGGCGATGGGTTTTATCACTGTTTTACAGTTATTCTCTGGAAGTATTCGTTCGGTTAGCCTTTCTGAACAATATCTCAAGGGCACTACTCTCGCTCATTCAAAACTGGGAGAACTCGAGGTCAATAACTACAGTG
>JYMV01002613.1_pt1 | contig 13626 bp, 16 predicted proteins | sample 338911 | NCBI WGS metagenome assembly JYMV01 (sample SAMN03354496, study PRJNA234377) | hydrothermal vent metagenome | biome: Deep sea; feature: Hydrothermal plumes at the Eastern Lau Spreading Center, Western Pacific Ocean; material: Seawater | place: Tonga | collected 2009 | depth 2000 m m
AACCGTGGAGTTATTACAGCTGTGCCTTTATATCAAGAGTGACTGTGGTTTAAGTTTGCCTGCGGACGAAAGTGCCTTTCATTTTAAGCGCAAAATAATCATGGCTTATGTGGAGCAATGGGGGTGGTCGCGGGAAAAGATCAAAAAAATCGACCGTATTAAATATTGGGATTTTAAAGATCTGTCGCAGATAGGTAAGCGCATTCATGCCTTTTTGATAGGTTGTTACCGACGTATCTCCGTTAAAATATCCGACCAAAAGCAATTGGTGAGCAAAGAAGATGTGACCGTTATTGGTCGTAAAATTGACTCTTTTTACTCCAAAAAAGACCATAAAATCGATTATTTGCGCAGCGCCTTTGAAGAAGGCGCCTATTGTAAAATTGTCACCGTAAAAGCTGAGCCGCAAAGTAACAACCGACGACGCTGGAGCCTGTACCGAGGTAATCAAATAGACTGGAATGACTCTGCACTGGGTAAGGTGCTGATGAAGAGCGCCTGGAATCCGGTGGAAATAGTACTTTGGGGTGTGTTTAACGGCATCATGGACTGTGAAACCAAGATCATGTTGTCCTATCACGCTGAACCCGTGCTGGAAAGGGACTTACTGGAGTTAACCAAAGTTTTTCAAAAGCTGTTCCTGCCGGTACGCATATCGGAAATAAAACGCAATGCCCTGTTAGTGCCCTATCGCATCATTAACTGTCTCGCGATCGTCAACTTTGAAAGTCGCCGCCACAAACCGGAAACCGAAGAATTAAAAGTTATCTACCTTACTAGCTGGGGCGAACTCTATTGCGTGGAAGGGTTTGAAGCCTTGGAAGCCCTGCGTTTTGATTTAATGGATGTTAGCCCGCCCCCCAACAAATACATTATCTCGCCAGATGGTTCCTACCGGGACCGTCTATTTGCTGACTTTAAAGAACGCTCTGATATGGATTTTGTATCCGTTTTGGAGCTGATCAAAGATAAGTGATTAAGCAACTGCATTGTTGCATTTTTGCCTTCCGTAGGGCCCTAACTTGGTAGACGAACAGAATTTGGTTTTTCGCGACCAGGTTTCGAGATTTAGTTCCCTATAATCCCTATGTTTATTTAGCTTTTGTATAAGATTGCTTAAATTGACATTGGAACTTATGCAAATTAAATTCGCGTTTTACCGCGAATTTCGTTTTTTTAAGAATTACAATACACGTGGAAGATCTATGAATAAAACTTTTGCTGCACTATTACTACCTTCAATTGCGTCCGCATCGATACCAATAGGGGATACTCAAGGTATCGTGTCTGCAATTACAGTAGACCATAGTCATGATAGAAGCTATGACTCATTCATGGTGCATTTTGAAAGTATACAAAATGATCGATTTAACTGTATTAAAGATGACGGTTATGTAAGATTTAGGAGTAATGGTGTTGGAATGAACGAAAGAAACTTCCAGCTTATGTACAGCATGGTGCTTTCAGCTCTGGCTTCCGAAAAAACACTATCCATTAGTCATTCGGGAACTAACCCCTGTATTAATGCAAACGGCACAAGAATATTAAAATAGGGGGTAACAAAAGGCTCAAATAGATTGACTAGTGGCCCACCGTTACTAATTTTAGTTAAATTGATTACGCTCAACATTGTACGCTGAGCGACAAAAGGATTTTTCCGTATGAAGAGTTTTTATTTATTTCTATTCTTGATTTTACCGGGTTTTTTTAGTCAGGCAGGGAACCACGGCCCTTGTAAGGTCCAAGAAGTACTACAATCTGATTCAGCGCCGAACTATATGTTTGTAAAAATGGCATGCGCAGGTACAGGGTTGGCTACTTCATGTGAAGACATTGAAAGTTACAGGGTTACTTATGATGCCACAACTGAAGTTGGCAAATTCCGTACTTCTATGATTTTATCCGCTTTTGCTGCCGGAAAAGATGTGAGGATATCTACTTGGGGAGCCTGTCCAGCTGAAGCGAGAAGTACTCCATTAGTGTACGGCATAATCGTATATTAGAGCGTTTGCGTGCCAAAAACATCCTGATGGATTTTTAACTGTTGGTTGAGTTCCGCTTTTATTTCACATTATCAGCGATTAATAAAGCACTTATTGAAAAGTTAGCTTCCCTTGGAAATAGGAATCGGTTGAAATTCTGCTGACAAAGTTGTTTGGACCTGAGTGGGTCGGAGAACCCATTTAATTTATTGCCAACACAAGTTTGCCGTCAAGAGCGGCTTCTTGGGTTCTAGAGAATAAAAGGATGATCATGATTAAAAAATTATCGTTCAGCATACTTCTGACCTTGGTCACATTTCAAGCCGCCGCTCAGAAAGTCACAAAAGTTTATTCTTGTGGTGATGATATAGGCATAGAGATTGAAAATGTAGGTTGGTATGTTGTTCTGGAGTCGCAGGTAGGAGAAAAAAGAGTTGATAGAATGCTTTCTATAGCCCTCTCATTACTCGCCACTCAAGCTTCAATAGGTTATACAAATCCTAAAGCTGCTATTAACTGGTGTGGTATATCAGACGCCAAGCCAATTACAGTTATTCAGGCAAACAGAAATTAAATATAACAAACCCAATTATAATACATCTCTGTGGGGCTTAATCTTACAAGTTCTGTTCGATTGAAATGCCTTCGTAATTAGGAGTCACTTTACAACCGTAAACCAAGCAATTTGCACATGCCTGGTAAACAAAACTGTTATAGTGGTTCTTTGAGTTGCACGGACATACACTATTATACAATTGACGCTTTGGGCGACATTAATTACAAGAATCAAGGAATTTGAAGGGTGAACAAGCTTTTTTCTATTGCAACGACTTTATTGATATTAAGTTTTAGTGCCTATGGAGGGGCAATTACACATACTACCAAAGTGACAAGCATAATGACCTACGGGACATATGGAACGAACGATATCCGATATAGAAATCAGGTCCAGGTAGGAGTCGAAACACCTGCGCTTGGATGTGATGATGGCTTCTATATTTCTGCAGATGATGCTGAAAATAACCCTTCATTAGTATCATTTCTACTCTCTGCATTTCATGCTGATTCAATGGTCAGAATTGCCGCTTATGATGACCAACTACAAAGCGGCTCGAAGAAGTTTTGCAGAATTGCCAATATCTCATTGATTAAGAATCATGAGTAAAAAGTGTTTATTAGCCTCTTAAATCCTATGCTAATCATTAACTGCATTTTGTGGACTATAAGCTTTAGCTTTCTAACCTTGGGTGTGTTCTACTACACGCCATTGGCTATCTAAGGTAGTATAAAATTTCATTGTCTCACTCTTTGCTTATCATGGCTTGATAAGTTGGGGTGGGTGTCAAATTCACCTACGATCTTTTTAAATTGGCAATGCGCAATTTGACGTATACAGTTGTGAGTTTGTTAGGATAATTATGCTGTAAGCCGCTTTTATTATTTCAATAAGGAGGAGTTTTGAAGCGACATTTTTTATTTTTTTTGTGCTGTTTTTTACCAGTAAGTAAAGTATTTGCACACTCATTTAATTGCAATATTGATTATATCGCGATGGGGTCATCAGCACCGGATTTGGTGTATTTAAAAATGGCCTGTAATGCTTCAAATCCGGTTCAAAGTGGGACCAATGGGTGTACTGCTGAGTCGATTTCACAGGATACCATTTCATTTACTACGGCATCTGAACTAGGCAAGAACTACTACTCATTGGCTTTGGCAGCAATGATGGCGCAAAAACGAGTTTTAGTCTCCGCTTATGCAACATGTCCGGAAAATAGTCCAAGCACCCCTGTTGTCTACTCTATGCGAGTTATAAATTAAAATAATAGGTTTTTTAGGCTTGGCGCTATCAGGTGTACTTCAGCCTCTTAGATTAATGGGAATTTATCAGGGGCGTTTTTGTTTTAACCTTGCTCACCTTCGCAAATTTAATCCAGGCCGCAACAAAATCTTTTTGATTGGATAGCACCTCTCTTTTATAACTGGCTATCATTCGGTTTTATCTAAAGTGAAGAGCGCGGAATATCGTCACTCTTGATGAATAGCTTTAATCAACTTAATAGCTGTTTTAGACAATTTTTCGTTTTGGTATTTAAGTTAATGGATGTCTTGTTTTAAAAAAATTTAATAGTAAAAGGATAATTTAATGAAAAAGATTTTTGCGGCTATGTTGTGCTTGATGTCATACTCTGGTTACTCAGCGACACCTACCTGTCACGAGCTAACACCTGAAAATTATTGTAAATACACCGGTAAAGTTGCAAGAATTTATGTGAACCAGGGAAAACTAATTCTGATGTATTTTGACAGTCCCATTGACCCATCTGTTCCACAGAGCTTTGGCATCAACGCTTCAAGGGGTAATGCAGGAGCTATAAGCATTGATAATCATCCTGAGTTCGCCAACTACTTCTACTCTACCGCATTGGCCGCACAAGCTTCAGGGAGAGATGTGTACGTTCAAATGCGTGGGACAGTAGCGGGCTATATGAAAATCGATCGTATTTGGCTATATGCTCCGTAATCAATACGAAGTTTCGAGGGGTGCAAGGAAAAAGTCGGCAGTAGGTGAGACTGTGCTTTGAAGCCTTATTCCGATATAGGAGCTCATTATTGATTGGTGCTTGTGGAAAATTTAATAAATATGAGGAATGTTAAATGAAGGCAATTGCAATTAGCTTTCTACTAGTATTCGCTATTTCTACTTATGCAGGAGGTTGGTCTGATTGGGCTGTACCGACGCAAATAGATATGGAGCGAGGGAATGGTATTATGGTTTACGGGGAGTTTGGAAATCCAAGTGATTGTGCTATTACAAATAAATTTTATATTCAAAAAACTCACCCTGAATATGACAAGATATATGGTGTTGTATTAGCCGCCTTTTCAGCACAGAAGGAGCTACGAGCATACTCGCACAAATGTGGCGCTGTAGGATGGTATACGGCTACTCCAAACGCTTTTAATTTTGTCAGTGACGGTGCGGTAAATATTCGACATTAATTTTTTGATTAGGCAACGTGGTACCAGCCAACAAAAAAGCCGCAAAATTGCGGCTTTCGTTTTTCTGTACAAGTAAGCTGTTAGCTCATGGCGTTTTGCAGCTTTTTCATGGCGTTCTTTTCAATCTGACGTACACGCTCGGCAGAAACGTTGTATTTGTCTGCCAGGTCCTGCAATGTGGTTTTTTCGTCTGATAACCAACGGGTTTGCAGTATGTGTTGGCTACGCTCGTCCAGCGTTTTAATCGCTGAGTACAGGCGAGCAGAAGCGTTTTGATCCCAGTCGGCATTGATCACTGAAGTTTCTACGTCTTCACTTTTGTCTTCCAGGTACTGGACCGGTGCAAAACTACCGGATTCGTCATCGTCAGCGGATAAGTCAAAGGCCTGATCCTGGCTGCTCATACGAGCTTCCATTTGCAGAACTTCTTTGGTGCTGACACCCAGTTCGTCAGCGACTGTTTGCACTTCTTCGTGGGTAAACCAGCCCAAACGCTTTTTGGCTTTGCGCAGGTTAAAGAAAAGTTTGCGCTGTGCTTTAGTGGTGGCCACTTTTACGATGCGCCAGTTACGCAGTACGTATTCGTGAATTTCAGCTTTAATCCAGTGAACGGCAAAGGAAACCAGGCGAACGCCCATAGTGGGATCGAAGCGCTTAACCGCTTTCATCAAACCAATGTTGCCTTCCTGAATTAAGTCAGCCTGTGGCAGGCCATAGCCTGAGTAAGATTTGGCGATGTGCACTACAAAACGCAGGTGCGACATGATCAGCTTTCTTGCTGATTCCAGGTCTTCGTCTTCTCTCAGACGAGTTGCCAATGCACGTTCCTCTTCAGCGGACAGCATACTGATGCCACTCACATACTGAATGTACGAATCCAGGCTTCCGCTTTGTGGAATGCTTAAGGCCATGGACTGTATTTTTGTGCTCATAATTACCTCTTTATTTTTTGCCGCTGGCATGCTAGCACAGTGGGCTGGAGATCACCAGAGTCGGTGCTCTAAAACGAATAAGTCTAGCTCGATTGCTGTAAATTTAACCTGTATTGACAGATTAATATTTGTTGTTACGTTGTCAGACCTGCTAAAGTTTAATTTTGTTTCGTGTCACAGGGATGAATATCACCTATGAAATGTAACAGAGTTTTATGCACCGGAATTTCGATTACTTATTGGTAGAAGGTTAGCAAGTTAATCTTGTTTGCCGAAGAGGTAGAAGAATGTTTGCATACGTTGCACGTCAGGCCATATTGGACCGCGATAAGAATGTATTTGGTTACGAGCTGTTATTTCGGGATGGCAAACAAAACTGTTTCCCCAATGTCGCACCCGATGAGGCGACTTCAAAGATTCTGGCCAGCAATCACTTAACTCTGGGTCTGGATGAAATCACTGGTGGCAAGGTGTCCTTTATTAATTTTTATGAAGACACCCTGCTTTATCGCTTTCCAACATCATTAGATCCCATGGCAGTGGTGATCGAAATTGTTGAAACCGCCCCCATCAGCAAAGAATTGTTGGCTGCCTGCAAACACATCAAACAACTGGGTTACAAACTGGCGCTGGACGATCACGATTTTGACCCAAAATGGGATGTATTCCTGCCGTATATCGACATTGTGAAAGTGGATATCCGCGAAAGTGATTACGAAACTATCAAAAAACACGTGCCAAAGTTTCTCGATGCCAAAGTTAAAATAGTGGCAGAAAAAGTAGAAACCCATGAAGAGTTTGAACTCTACAAAGACATGGGATGCCATTATTTTCAGGGCTATTTCTACGCCCGTCCAGAGGTGGTAAAGCAAAAGAATATTCCCAACTCTAAACTGTCGTTGCTGGAGCTAATTGGCGAAAGTGCCAAATTGGAAATGAACTTTGATCGCATCAACGACATTATTGAGCGAGATGTGGCACTGTCTTACATGCTGTTGCGTTTTATCAATAACCCGACTGTGAACAAGCGCAATAAGATCACCTCGTTGCGTCATGCGCTAAATTACATGGGGGCGCTGGAACTCAAGAAGTTTATTGCTCTGTTGGCGCTGGCCAATCTGGGTGATGCCAAGCCGATGGAGCTACTTCAGGTGTCTTTGATCCGAGCGAAATTTTGTGAGTTGTTGGCAGCGGCCCGCAATGATCCGGAAAATCCACCCAAAGGCTTTTTAGTGGGCTTGTTTTCCCTGATCGATGCCATGCTGGATCGCAATATGAATAACCTGATGGAAAACCTGCCTCTGTCAGATGATTTAAAAGCGGCTTTGTGTGGTGAAAAGAACAATTTATTGATCTATCTGGAACTGGCCAAAACCTTTGAAACGGCTAGCTGGCAGAAGACCCGGAAGCTTTCTCAGACGCTCAAAGTTGAGCAAAAAGCGCTGCATGGCTTTTACAATCAGGCCGTAGTCTGGAGTAATGCTATGCGTCAGAGCATAGCCTAATAGTCTGGGCTTATTTAGGCTCTATCTGACGCACATAGCGGGTGACGGAAATTGCCGAACCAGCCAGTCCCATAAAGATGGAAATGCCCAGCATCGACATCAAAGTGGAGAAGCTCATACCTGCCAGGTCAAAGTCCTGATTGTACAGCGATAAGATGTCTTCAATGTTTGAAGACATCCACCACAATAAAATCGCAATCGTTATCCAGGCCATTATGCCGCCGAGAAAACCATACCAAAACCCGGTGTACAAAAACGGGCGCTGAATAAAGCTATCGGTGGCCCCCACCAGTTTCATGATCAAGATTTCGCTGCGTTTATTGAATATGTTGAGCCGGATGGTATTGCCGACAATCAGAATCACGGCAATAAACAGTAACATAGCAATCATGGTCACCAGTTCATTAGCTATCGCAAGAATGGCGTGTAACCGCTCCAGCCATTCTATGTCCAGCTTACCGGACTCGACTTCTCGCTCCTGAATAAGCTTATCCAGCAGGGTTTTAGCGGTTGCCGGGGTACCGAATTTATCACTGGGGTACACCAGTAATACGTTGGGTAAGGGATTTGAATCCAGATAATCAACGGCATCGCCAAAACCGGACAGTGTTCTAAATTCTTCCAATGCATCATCAGCAGATACAAAAGTCAGGCTTTCTATTTCCGGCCAGGTGCGAATGCGTTTGATCAGTTGCTGGATGTCGGCATCACTGGCCTGTTTCTTCAAAAACACCGATATTTCAGCCGCCTGTTGGGTGTCTGCGCTGATGGTGTTCAGGTTTTTGACTAATACGTATAGTGTCCCGGGCAGGGTAATACTCAGGCCCAAAACGGCAATTGTCATCACCGATGCCAACGGCGTTCTGATAATTTCACCAAAACTGGCGATGCACTGCCTGAAATGGCTGGTAAAGAACATCAACAGCTTTTGCGACAGGCTGATTTGATGTTGTTGGGCACCGCTTTGACGGCTTTTGAATAACAGACTCATGCCGGCTCTCCGGGCATTTCTGTGAGTCCGTCGTTGATCATCTGTCCGCCTTTCAGGGTCAGGGTGCGGTAGTGCATGCGCGCGATTAGTCCCAGGTCATGGGTGGCGATAAATACAGATGCGCCAGCTTTGTTAAAAGCTTCAAATAAGCGAATAATCTCCAGCGACAGGGCAGGATCCAGGTTACCTGTGGGTTCGTCAGCGAGAATAATCGGTGGGCGGTTCACTACCGCTCTGGCAATGCCCACTCGCTGTTGTTCACCACCGGATAGGGTTGCTGGTGGATTGTTTTGTTTGTGGAGTAAGCCGACGCGATCCAGTGCAGCATGTACTCTGGCGTAGATTTGTTTACGGGAATAGCCTTCGATCACCAGGGGCAGAGCAACATTGTCGAACACGGTTTTATCCATCAACAGCTGGTGGTTCTGGAAGATCATGCCGATATCTCGGCGCACATAGGCCACGTCTTTACGGGTAATGCGACTCAAGTCGTGACCGTTAATGAAAACCTTGCCGACACTGGGGCGCTCCATCAGACTGATCAGTTTTAATAAGGTACTTTTACCGGCCCCGGAATGGCCGGTGAGAAATACCATTTCTCCGGGAGCGACGTGAAAATTAACCTTACTCAAGGCCAGCTGTCCACCCGGATAGGTTTTGCTTACTTCTTCAAACTTGATCATTGTGGTCTGATTTGAACCTGATGATTATTAGCGTTTTTGTTTTTCAAATAATGCGTCAATAAATGTCTTGCCGTCAAATGTCTGCAAATCATCAATGCCCTCACCCACACCGATAAAGCGAACCGGCACGTTAAACTTGTCTGCCAGAGCAAAGATAACCCCGCCCTTGGCGGTGCCGTCTAATTTGGTTAGTGTCAGGCCGGTGATACCGACAGCGTCGCTAAACAGCTTCATCTGGCTGATGGCGTTCTGGCCGGTTCCGGCATCCAGGGTCAGCATAATTTCGTGAGGCGCCTCTGGGTCCAGCTTTTTCATTACCCGCACAACCTTTTTCAGCTCTTCCATCAGGTTGTCTTTGTTCTGCAAACGACCTGCGGTATCAGCAATCAGTACATCGGCATTGCGCGCTTTGGCAGACTGCAATGCGTCAAACAGCACCGAAGCACTGTCGGCACCGGTATGTTGCGCAATGACCGGAATATCATTGCGTTCGCCCCATACTTGCAATTGTTCTACCGCGGCTGCCCGAAAGGTATCACCGGCGGCCAGCATTACTGATTTACCCTGATTTTTCAGTTGTTTAGCCAGTTTACCTATGGTGGTGGTTTTACCCACGCCATTGACGCCCACCATTAAAATAACAAACGGGGTTTTACTGCTGTCAATCTCCAGAGGTGAGCTGACAGAAGCCAGCATGTTGCTCATTTGCGATTTTAACACTGGATAAAGCTCGTCGGCATTTTTGAGCTGACTGCGGCTGGCCTGATCGGTAAGGTTATCAATGATTCGAGTCGTGGTTTCTACGCCAATGTCGGCAGTTAGCAGTTGGGTTTCCAGATCTTCAAACAGTTCATCGTCTATGCTTTTCCCTAAAAACAGATTGGCCATACCCGAGCCGATGTTGTCACCGGTTTTTGCCAGACCGCGCTTCAGACGTGAAAAGAAGTTTTCTTCTTTGGCTTCGGGGGCCGCTTTTTCATGGCTGTCCTGAGTATTGGTTTCTGTCGTTTCGGATACTGGCTGTTCTGCTGGCTCGACTGTCTGGGGTGATTGCTCAGCGACTTGTTCCTGCGTCTCTTCCTGAACGGGCTGGTCAGTAACTGGAGCATCTTTTGGGTTTTTATCTTTGTTAAACCAATCAAAAAATTTTGACATCGTAAATGTTGTTCCTGATGTTTCAGCATTCCGGGAAAACGGCACCAGGCCATTTCAGAGCATTGTAATGCGGATCCCGGAGGGGGAGTTTGGTAAACTTGTGTGACTAACACAAATTTCCAGTTATTTTTTCGGAACGGCATCATATCACAGGGGAGCCAGGCTTCAATGCGCGCTAAACAATCAGCTTCATCAAAATCTCCGGGCTTTATTCGCATCATCTCTGGTAAGTGGCGTGGACGAAAACTGCCGGTGATTAATAGTGAGGGGTTGCGTCCCACCACAGACCGCACCAAAGAAACCCTGTTTAACTGGCTAATGCAGGATGTTGCTAATGCGGTATGTCTGGATATTTTTGCTGGCTCCGGCTCATTGGGGCTCGAAGCGCTGTCGCGCCATGCGCAGCAGGTCACATTGGTGGAAAAACAAAAAGACATCGCTGGCTCACTGCGCAATATTCGCAAATTGCTAAATGCCGATGAACAGGTGCTGCAAATCATAAATCAGGACGCCTTGTCCTGGTTGAGTACCTGTACCCAGAAGTTTGATATTGTGTTTATCGACCCGCCTTTTAAGAAGAATTTGTTACAACCGGTGGTTGAGGCTTTACTGGAAAATAATTTGCTGCAAGATAATGCCTTAATTTACATCGAGCATGAGATAGAGTTGCCATGGTCGGTGCCTGCATCACTGCGGGAGCTGAAACGCAAAAGCACGCGCCAGGTGACGTCGCTGTTGCTACAATATCAATCCTGAAAGGCTGTTAATTAATGCACAACAAACCCAATGGAACCGGGATTTCTCGTCTTTTTAAAGCCACCCAATGCTCAATGGACGGCATTCGTCTGGCATGGCAACACGAGTCGGCATTTCGTCAGGAATTGACTCTGGCTGTACTGCTTTTTCCACTGGCTTTTTATATCAGCACTTCTACTGAACAGTTTTTGTTGTTGCTGATGCCCGTGTTTTTACTGGTGATTGTAGAGTTGTTAAACAGTGCCATAGAAGCCACTGTAGATAGGATAAGCACAGCTTTACACCCTTTATCAAAGCAGGCCAAGGATATCGGCTCAGCAGCAGTGTTCTTTGTTCTACTGCTGCTCATCCTGACCTGGAGTTCAATATTGCTGAATAATTTTGTGCTTTAGAGGATTTCTAAGCCGATATTGCTGATCCCTTCTTCGGTGGCCAGGGCTTTCAGTCGCTTCACCAAATCGTTGTTGCGTTTGATATTACCTTGCAACAGGGCGATTAATTCCGCCTGAAATTCTATTTCCCAGCTCATTAAAGGGTGCTGTTTAATGTCTTCCTGCTCGCCTTCTGAGGCTTCGATATAAGCTTCCACACAGCCCTGCGATACTTTACTAACCACCACGGCACCCTGAGCATCTTCACCAGAGATAAGGTTCAATACTGAGTCTAATGACACCGCAAAATCCAGCGCCGGATAGACACCATAGTTATCAAAGTTGTTAATATCTGGGGTAGCTTCGTCCAGTTTTAATCGCTGTGATTCAAAGTTTATTTTGGTTTTGGGAGAGCCTAACCAGTCCCAGAGACTGTTCAGGGTATTGCGCAATTGTTCGGCCTCGTAAAAGCCGGTTAATTCGCAAAAAAGGTGATAATTGGGATACATTCTTTCAAGTAAGGTTAATGCAAATGCACTGGCACGCCAGTCGTTAAACTCTCTTACCTGCTGAAAAATATTTAATTTGGCCAAGTGAAAACTCTGTCATTGCTACAGCCTTTAGTTTGCCCTGAATCGGCATGGCATACAATGTTTTCGCCTGAAAGCCGCTTGTTTTTGTCTCGGACATACAGTGCTGTAATTGTGCAACAAAGAGTAAATTTTACACTGACAAAAATTATGCTTTGTTTACCTATTTGCGAATTCTGTGCTATCTATTAAGTTCAGCGCCAGAGAACATTCTGGTCGCCAGTTGCTTTTTCAGAAACGCATCTGGCCTAATTTGTTAACCAACAAGTCCCTGATAAGCAAAGAAAAATAAATCGGGAGGAGAAAATAAATGAGTTTAATGACGGTAGCGGAAGTTGCGGAATACCTGGGGATCCAAGATGTCAGGGTGCAACGACTGGAAAGAGAACATTTGTTAAATGCCAAAGATAAAGATGCTGCCGGTGAACCGCTTTTTGACCGAACAGATGTTGAGAAATACAAAGAACTGGCAGAGCGGTTGGGCGGAATCTAAGCCATCCTTTTTAACCTGAGTTAAATGAGCGTGCTTTGCGCACGCTCAATCAACAACTCGGTTTATTTCAATCAGTTGAGTAAATTCGCCAGCATGCGAATGCCTTGTGCTGTGGCTCCGGCAGGCTGAGTGTCGGTGCTGCTGTTGTTAAACGCTGCAGCCAGATCCACATGTAACCAACCCTTTCCTTCGTTGGGCACGAAGCGACTCAGGAATCCTGCTGCATTGCTGGCACCACCGGCGCCACCACCTTTTTGCGGACGGCTGTTGGCGGTATCAGCATATGGAGAAGGGCAGTTGTCCTGGTGGAAAGCCTCCAGCGGTAACGGCCAGGCGGGTTCGTTAACCTCGTCTGCTACTTGCAATGCCAGCGCTCTGAGTTCCTCGTCGCGGCTAAATAGGGCGTTGTAGTGACCGCCAACCGCCACCATTGCGGCACCCGTTAATGTAGCTGCATCAATGATTCTTCGGGGCTGATACTCGCTTGCCAACAGCAACCCGTCAGCCAATACTAAGCGACCTTCGGCATCCGTATTAACCACCTCTACAGTTAAACCATTCTTATAGGTTATGATGTCGCCCAGTTTGTAGGCATGGCCGCTTATCAGGTTTTCCGCACAACAGAGTATCAATCGGGTGCGCTGCTTTAGACCATTCATAATGGCCAGTCCCAATGCTCCTGTAACCGTCGCTGCACCGCCCATGTCGCACTTCATGGTTAACATGCCTTCGCTGGGTTTAATACTGTAACCGCCACTGTCAAAGGTGATGCCTTTACCCACCAATACCGTGTGTACTGGCGCATTGGGATCACCACCTGGATTGTAGTCCAGATCTAACAATACTGGTGGACGGTCACTGCCGCGGCCCACTTCGTAAATGCCGTTCCAGCCAGCTTTTTGCAATTCTTCACCCACGATTAAATTGTGTGAAATCGATTCTGGTGCCAGCTCAGTCAACCAGTTGATAGCACGCTGCGCTAAAACTTCAGGAGAGACATTTTGTGGCGTATCGTTGACTAAAGAGACGGTAAAGGCATGCGCTTTCATAGCATTGGACACCGCAGGGGTGTTTTGTTGGCCAGCAAATGCCACCTCATAGCGCAGTCTGGCATCGTTAAAACTGGTGCAAAATGCGATGCATTGCTCATCATTCCATTCACCTT
>JYMV01006471.1_pt1 | contig 13623 bp, 10 predicted proteins | sample 338911 | NCBI WGS metagenome assembly JYMV01 (sample SAMN03354496, study PRJNA234377) | hydrothermal vent metagenome | biome: Deep sea; feature: Hydrothermal plumes at the Eastern Lau Spreading Center, Western Pacific Ocean; material: Seawater | place: Tonga | collected 2009 | depth 2000 m m
ACCACAATTATCTATATCTCCATTAGTGATTTCTCCACATTTCAGAAACTTACATCGTGTTGAGTTTACATTCAGTCCATCTCTAGACCCAATTTCAACTGTTCACGCGCTCGTTAGTCAAGAAAATAATCCTATTGAACTGAGATTCGAAAATCCCTATTGGGTAATGGACTGAATGTAAACTCAACACGATGTAAGTTTCTGAAATGTGGTGAAATCACTAATGGAGATATAGATAATTGTGGTGAATTCTCTAAGGCGCTGGATTCCCAAGGGGTAGCGCCTATAGATGAGTAGGATGGTCGCCAGTTTTCGGCTAATCCACATCCTAGAGGATGAACTTTGTTTGTGGATCGAGCAGCTAATGATTCGTCATGCCACCACGATCTTTCATAGGTGATTTGGTCTATCAATGTTCCGTCGGGTCGAAGTAAAGTGAGGGTCATTCCATTATCGCTAAGGCTCGAAAACCCTGAAGCCTGTGCGTAATAGCCATGGTCGAAAATAGAATTTGATTCCGTGTAAGGTGATGTGCAAATTAGGAACCGCTCGTGTGGCGCAATAAGACCGTTCCAACCATCAGAAGGGAGGAGTGGTCTGTTGATTTCTGTGGTGGAGTTTACGCTTTCGGCGATAAGTCCCCAGTCGTTGATGTTGATGATGCGGTCCGTGGTATTTAACACCTCCATCCATTCAACTTCCGGTAGTCCTAATGAAGGTGTTGCATCGACAAATAATTCTGTAATTGTCAATTCTCGGAATGCCACTTTTTCATTGTCAGTCCAAACCATACTCAACACCGTATCCATCTCGCCTACGGAAATTCGAAGAGGGGATGAAATTCCGTCTTGCATTTGGTCTAAATGTGAGAAAATTGAAAGGTGGGGAGAGGATGTAGGGGGCGGCACAGAAACAGCATTTATGGGGCCGGATATCCCATTAGGGGGGAGCCTGTTCCAAGCGATTTCTACCGAAATACTATCTAATGCTGCGTGGGAAATTATTTTAGGGGATGGTAGAGGCGTCCAAATGTTTTGCAGATTAAGGAGAGCCCATGAGAACGCATCTGTATTCGAGGAGGTACATTTTGCTTCGAAGCCTATGCATTTAGGCTGCCAATTGTCTGGTGGTGTGAAGATGAGATTGTCCGATAAAGGGAGCGATATATTTGAATCATGAATGGAAGCTCGAAGTGTTGAGGTCGAGTAGTTAGAGTCGATTCGTAATGAGAAGTCAAGGTCGAATGGTGAGGAGAAATCGAAATATTCGGAATTTATTTCTTGGAAAGATGACGAGAAAGGAGTAGTAATTTCGAGTGGGTCATCGCTACCGTTTCTGCCGACAGAAATAATGAGCGACCCTTCCGGTAATGATTCGTAATCGGAATATGTTGTGAGATCGGGAGGTGATTCGGTTATGAAAAATCGGGACTGATTATTGTTCGAACCCGATAAATCTTGTCGCCACCTCATATCTAAAGTAAGCTCGGGAAAAGGAGAGGTCGAACACCCCCAAAGTCGGTACGTACCAGGACTTGGCGCGTCTAAATTCCACGAACTGGTCGTATTTAATTCTGTCGCGGGCGACCAATTTTCGGAAATCGACCAGGAAAGCGAGTCGGTTTGAGGGGGGACAACCTGGGTTTGGGCTAAAAAGAAGGGTACAAGGCATAAAAAATTCATCACGGTGCAAATTTCATGCAGTGAGTAATCATCACAAAACCGTTCACAAATCAGATCCATACACTTATAAAGTCATGTAGGAAAAATTACCTTAGCCAAATGAAATCATTACGCGTTGCAGTCATCGGAGCTACCGGTTTAGTGGGGAGAACCATGCTTAGAACCCTAGAGGAAAGGGGTTTTCCGGTTGAAGAGTTGCTGGCGGTTGCTTCGGAGAGATCCGTGGGCAAAAAGATTGCATTTGCAGGGGGAGAAGTTGAGGTGATGGGGTTAGAGGCTGCTGTTGCAGCAGCTCCAGATGTGGCGCTTTTTTCTGCAGGAGGAGAGACGAGCTTAGAATGGGCTCCGAAGTTTGCGGCAGCGGGAACGACTGTAGTTGACAACAGCTCGGCTTGGCGCATGCATAAGGACTATAAATTAGTAGTTCCTGAGGTGAACGGAGACCAGTTATGCCCTGACGATTTGATAATTGCAAATCCGAATTGTACAACCATGCAGCTAGTCATGGTTCTCAAGCCCCTCCACGATAATTTCCAGATAATTAGAGGTGTTGTGAGCACATATCAGAGTGTTACAGGTACTGGTCAGGCTGCTGTAGCCCAAATGGAAGACGAACGCGCCGGCCGTACCCCCACCGAGCAAGTTTATCCTTATCAAATAGATAAAAATTGCTTGCCTCATTGCGACACCTTCCAGGAAAACGGGTATACTCGTGAAGAGATGAAGGTGCATCACGAGACGAAGAAAATCATGCAGGACGATTCAATTTCTCTCAGCTGTACTGCTGTAAGAGTCCCGGTTGTGGGCGGACATGGCGAGTCAGTTTTTCTTGAGTTTGCAAAGGACTTCGAGATGTCTAAAGTTCGAGATATCCTCTCAAATTTCCCAGGCGTAGTTCTTCAGGATAACCCGGAAGAATTAGAATACCCGATGCCGATTTCGGCTCACGGAAAGGACGATGTTTTCGTAGGTCGACTACGCCGAGACCTCGCTAACCCGAAGGGATTACACCTTTGGATTGTAAGCGATAATCTTCGAAAGGGCGCAGCTACGAACACCATCCAAATAGCAGAATTTCTCAACAAAGAGAATCGCTGGGGCTAATTCTCCCCTTTGCGTGTTAATTTGCAATCGAATTAAGTAAATAAACATGCATCTCTCTCAACTTCTAGCTATTTCTGCGATTGTGTTTTCGCTCTCTCTCGAAGCTTCAGCCCAAACCACAATTCGCGGCCGCGTAATAGACTCATCATCTGGAAATGGTTTGATTGGAGCCTCCGTATATCTCGAGGACTTCAATGAAGGAGCCTTCACAGATTTTAACGGGTTTTTCCAGTTTAGAACTCGTGCCGAAGGTCCTACAAACCTTGTGGCAACTACCATGGGCTATTCAAAAGTGAAGAAATATATTTCGCTTCAAGGTTCGGGACTTATGAATATGGGGGATATCATCCTCGAGCCTACTGCTATAGGACTACAAGAGGCCGATGTAATTGCGTCTGTAGCTATCGATAGAGCTACTCCCGTTGCTGTTTCGACCATAGATGCTCGAGAAATCGAAGAGAAAATCGGTGATAGAGAACTCGTCGAAATTCTCAACTTCACTCCTGGAATTTACGCTACGAAAGGGGGTGGAGGGTACGGAGATTCCCGTATTAATATTAGAGGATTCGACCAGCGTAACGTAGCCGTTCTCGTGAACGGAATCCCAGTTAATGATATGGAAAACGGGTGGGTTTATTGGTCGAACTGGGCAGGTCTAGGTGATGCGGTTCGCACCATGCAAGTCCAAAGAGGGCTCGGAGCCTCTAAGCTCGCAATAAACTCTGTAGGAGGAACGATCAATATTGTAACGAAAGCGACCGATGCAAGAAAGGGTGGGAGTTTTAAAACGTCTATCACAGATTATGGTCGAACTAAGCACATGCTTTCATTAAGCTCGGGCGTTCTTCCTAACGGATGGGCGGTGAGCGCTATTGGGTCTAGAACTTATGGCGAAGGGTACGTAGACGCAACGTTCGTAGATGCATGGAGTTACTTCCTTACTGCGGCGAAAGATTTCGGCGAGCATAGAGTTGTCTTTACAGCTATCGGAGCACCGCAAACTCACGGACAACGCCGTGGATTACTTACAGTTGATAGATTTAACCAAATCAATTCGCTTCCGGATTCTTTAGGATATGAAGGTCATAAATGGAATGACGATTGGGGATATTTGGACGGAGAAGTCTTGAATTCGAAAGTGAACGGATATCATAAACCCCAAATCGCATTAAACCACTACTTTCAATTGAGCGAAAGATCTCATATCTCGACTTCGGCATATGTTAGTTTTGGTAAAGGATATGGTTCACGATATGATGGAACTAGTAACCCGCGTGAATATGTTACCCTCGATGACGGGAGTACTGTGAAAACCTCCCGTGATTGGGATTTCCTTTATAATTCGAATGCCACAAGTACACTTCCTGTCACTTATCCCGCATTTGAGATTGCCTATAACGAAGATAGCGGTGCGTGGGTTGATACGCTTCAGCATAAGGGTTCACCACTTATTATCAATGGGGATACTTTAATTGGAGGTCAATCGAGAAGTGTTATCGAGAATGCTCATAATGAACATTTTTGGACAGGAATATTAAGCACTTTAAAATCAGAATTAACTCCTAACTTAAGCTTGATTGCGGGAGTGGACATGAGATATTACGAGGGAAAGCATTTCACGCGCGCCTCGAATTTGCTCGGGGGAGATTTCTACATGCAATCCTTCTCAACCGCTACGGGCTACGGAATAAATCCCGAGTACGAATTAATGGCGACCGAAGGCGATGTAGTGGATTACGATAATGTGGGGATAGTGAAATATGCCGGCTTTTTCACTCAGCTCGAATACAAAACAGAACGAGTTTCAGCCTTCCTTGCTGCGACAGGTAGCTACACCGGCTACAGGCGTTACGATCCATACACCTACTTCAGATATGACGAAACTGGTGTACAAGAAGTCACAGAATACGATGACGCTACGGGAGAGTATATCACAACAGAACAATTCATGTACGGCGCTTTGAGTGAAAAAGCGAACGCGCCAGGCTACAACGCAAAAGCGGGAGGAAGTTTTGCGGTTACGGAAACGAACCACATCTACGTCAATGCAGGAGTGTACTCACGTGCACCCTTCATTAGGAACGTATTCCCGAACTACCAAAACGTACTTAGTAATGAAAATCTCGTCAATGAAAAAGTTGAAGCCTTCGAGCTAGGTTACAGAATTCGTCTCCCTAGGGCGACTATCGACCTTAACGTCTATCACACTAAGTGGATGGATAAGACCATTATATCGGGTCCTCTTCTAAGCGCTGACGGAACGGAATATCGCGCCTTCATTAGAGGGCTCATCGAAACCCACGATGGAATCGAGCTCGAATTCCGCACGAAACCACTTCCATCACTTGAGATAGGTGGTCTTGTGAGTATCGGGGATTGGCGTTGGGATAACGATGTTGAGGCTGACATCTTGGATGAGGAAACGAATCAGGTTATTGATAGTCTCTTCATCTATTCTGCCGGGTTGAAAGTAGGGGATGCACCCCAAACTCAGTTTGGAATACAAGCCAGAATGGACCTGCCTAAGAGCTTCCGTATAGGTGCGAGTTACGTATATAATATGGATCTTTTCGCGCAATTTGAAATTGATAGAGACAGATCTGACGAGAGCAGAGTGGGAGTTCAGCCTGTGCAAATCCCTGACTATGGCTACCTGGATGGAAACATCAGTTGGAATACTAGAGCTAGAGGATTAGATGTCCGACTCGGTCTTAACGTGCAAAACGCTATGAACACAATTTACATGAACGAAGCTGATGAAACGTGGTTTACAGACCCCCAAACAGGCGATAAATTACAGGGTACTGTTGATAACGGAAAGCTAGAAGGGTATTGGTCATACGGACGTACACTATCTTTCTCATTGAAAATCGGGTTTTAAACATCAACAAATTAATCTAAAAGAAGATGAAAAACACATTACTAATTGCGCTGCTGTTATGCACAACAGCTGTCTCAGCTCAGTCTGACGGCCCTAAGCACGTTGTAAAAGTTAATCCAATAGGATTCTTTGCAGGTCAGTACCAAATGGGCTACGAGCATGCACTAAATGACAAATTTTCTGTTCAACTATCAGCAGGCCTGATTACTGGTTCAGGTTCGACATTTACTACTGATACTGCTACTCTTGTAACCACAACAGTTACATATAAACGTTCAGGCTATATTGTAATTCCTGAAGTTAGATTCTATCCTAAAGGAAATGCTTGTGAAGGTTTCTATCTTGGAGTATTAGGAAGGTTTAGATCTGTAAATCAATCGGTTGACGATGTAGATTGGTTCTCTAGAAGTGCAAATGGCGCTGCTGCAGTATTAGGATACCACTGGTATGGTGACGGTATTATGGTAGACGTATTTCTAGGACCTCAATTTAAAGATGTTACCACTGACTGGTTTGACAGTTCATTTGAAGAGGATGAACCTATATTCGACGGAGGAAACGGAATTCGTTTTGGAGTGAATATCGGCTTTGGTTGGTAATACCTGACTAGTAGTCAGAGCAAGCTAATTAGCTGTTGTATATTAGAGATATAATAAAAGTAGTTATTCATGAAAAAGTTAATTAGGCTCATCCTAATACTAGTTTTTACTAGTTCATTTTCCGTATTCGCTCAGGGTCCTGACGAGTATTGGATAGGTCTCGAAGAGTATGCTGTTCACACTGAAGGTGAATTAGCGGGGATGACCACTTGGAGGATGTATTTGCACATGCTTGATGTAAATGACTACCTCTCTGCTTGTACAGGGAGTGATGTTAATCCATGGATTTTAGAATCTACATCAACTCCCGCTTGGTATCAACACCCTGAAGCGAGCGAGACTTTCGCAACAGCAATCAACCCTGCTTTTTTCACGGCTTTCCCGAATTTAGAATTCGATAGCTGGCTTACAATTGGAGCAGAGAACTCTAATTCGAGCATTGAAATACTCGCTCTCGCTGACCCTACGTACGATGCTTTCGCAGCGTTTGAAGCGGGAGAAAACGTATATTCTGACACTCCTGTTGGAAATGGTTGGGCTACCCTTTACCCTGGACTGGGCGCTGAGAGCCCTGGATTTGCTGGAGTTGATTTAGAGGTTCTTATAGGCCAAATTACCACAGCCGGAACTCTCTCTGGAACAATTTACGTTCAGATATTCCCTTGGGGCATTCAAAACCCAGATGTTAGACTGCTGCTACCTATTCTCTACGCTCCAACTCAGTGTATGGATGTAGAGGCGTGTAACTACGACGACTCGGCATGGTCGAATGATGACTGTGAGTACGGCCCTTCTGCTGGAAATATCATCGGAGATGAGTACGTAGAACTTCAAGGCGCAATGACAGAATGGGTTTACTCATGTGATGAAGGTGCCGATAGCTACGTTTGGGAAGTTGTAGGAGGAACGATACTAAGCGGTCAAGGCACTTCATCTATAATTGTAGAATGGACTGATGCAACCGCTACGGGATCCGTTTCCGTAGTAGCATCAAATTCTGATGATTGCGCAGGTGATGCCTCAAGTATGGTCGTCGATATAGTATTAGGAATTGAAGATATTGACTACAATCAATCACTTTCAATCTTCCCCAATCCCGTTTCTACGGAACTTTCTATCTCTTTCGATTCAGAATTTATCAGTCCAAATCACCTTTGCAAAATCTACTCCTCGACAGGAACTATTGTAACTGAATTTACTATTTCGTCAAGTACCACTTCTATCGATGTGAGTGAATTTGCTGCCGGATCGTACATTCTATCGATGCTGACCCCAAGAGGTTTAGTTCACGAGTCGTTCGTTATCTCGAAACTAAAGTAGATAAAGGCTTACGTTCCCGGCCTTCCTTAGCCTGCTCCGTCGTACTTCCGATAGCCATCATCGCCATCGGTAAAACTCCGTCTGATAATTCGAGGTGTTTAGATAGACCTTCGTGGTCGAAGCCTCCTATTTGGTGAGCTTGAAGATCGAGGGCGGAAATTTCAACAAGCATTTGGCCTACAGCAAGACCAGTGCAATACTCGGCAGACGCATCCTTCTTACCGGTGTGACCATTAATGGTTGTAGCTAGTATCACTACGATAGCGCCACAATCCTGCATCCACTCCCTGTTCGCCGCAACAGCGAATGAGAGTAGTTTTTCGAAGTTAGCACTATCGCGAGATGCGAAAATGAACCTCCAAGGCTGGCTATTGTATCCAGATGGAGCCCAACGTGCGGCTTCGAAAGCAGATTCGATTTTGTCGAAACTGATGCTCACTTTTTCGTAAGAGTAGGGGCTGAAACGCTTTTTTATCGTTGCAAGTGCTGACATAGTGTTTGGTTTATTTGTTCAGCGTATTACGTCTCCGGGTGTTACACCTTCTTCTGGCGTGATAAACCTTAACCCTCCATCGCTTGTTGAGGCCATCAAGACCATTCCTTGGCTTTCAACTCCGCGTATGTTGCGAGGTTCTAGATTCGCGAGTAGAACGACCTTTCTACCTATGACGTCCTGGGGAGAAAAGTGCTCGGCTATTCCAGAAACTACGGTTCGAGTGTCCAGTCCGGTATCGACAGTTAACTGAAGTAGTTTCTTCGTTTTTTTAACGGGTACACATTCGGTAACGGTCGCAACCCTTAAGTCCATGGCTGTAAAATCATCGAAAGTTGTAGAGTCTTTTTGAGGCATAATATTTGAGTTTTCGCCGTTATCTGAATCGTCATCCTTGTTTCCAAGCTTTGCGATTTCTGCTTCGACAGTTTCATCTTCGATTTTTGTAAATAGGATGGGGAGATCACCTAGAATAGTTCCGGGGGTTACGAGAGTAGTAGAGGCGTCAGGCCATTTGGCATTAGAAATTCCGAATGAATCTCGTAGCTTTTCGGCTGTGCGAGGAAGGAATGGTTCGAGAACTACTCCGAGGTTTCCGACCACTTGACAAGCGAGATGCATAATCGTCTCTACTCGCTCGGGATTAGTTTTTTGGAGCTTCCACGGCTCTTCCTCAGTGAGGTATTTGTTTCCCAAACGAGCGACATTCATAGCTTCTAGTTGAGCTTCACGGTATCGATGTCTTGAGATTAAGTCGCCGATTTTCGCAGGGGCCGCCGATAGAGTTTCTATGAGAGCTTTGTCGACGTCATTTAAGTCGCCCGCAGCGGGGAAGCTTGGAACTGCGGAGTCGTAATATTTACGTGTGAGGACGATGATTCTATTCACGAAATTGCCAAGTACGTCAGCTAGCTCGTTGTTGATTCTGTCCTTATAATCTAACCAAGTAAACTCGCTATCACGCTGCTCGGGCATCAAAGAAGCGAGAACGTATCGCATTGTATCACTTCCTTCCGGAAAATTCTCTAGGTACTCACTAACCCAAACAGCCCAAGAGCGAGAAGTACTGATTTTGGCCCCCTCAAGGTTCATAAATTCATTCGCAGGAACCTGACTTGGAAGAATGTAATCCCCATGCTGTTTCAGTAAAATCGGGAAGATAATGCAGTGAAAAACTATGTTATCCTTACCGATAAAATGAAGGAGTTCAGTGTCCGAATTCTGCCACCAATCGCGCCAATCCTGACCATTTTTCTCAGCCCATTCCATAGTAGAAGTGATATATCCAATGGGAGCATCAAGCCAAACATATAGCACCTTCCCCTCGGCACCCTCTACAGGCACGGGAACACCCCACTTTAGGTCACGGGTCATAGCCCTACTCTGCAAACCACCATCTATCCAACTCTTACATTGGCCTACAACGTGGCTTTTCCATGCCTTCGCATCGTGATGCGGCACACCATTGAGCATCCCGTTTTCTATGTAATCTTTGAGCCAGTCTTCGTGCCTACCCATAGGTAAATACCACAAAGTCGTAGGCTTTAAAATGGGCTTTGCCCCACTAAGTGTTGACTGCGGATTTATTAATTCAGTTGGAGATAGAGTGGCTCCACATTTCTCGCATTGGTCTCCATAAGCATCGGCAGCATTGCATTTCGGACAAGTGCCGGTGATATACCTGTCGGCAAGGAATTGGTCTGCCTCTTCGTCGAAATATTGTTCTTGAGTCTTTACTTCAAAGCTGTCATTTTCGAGAAGTTTCAAGAAAAATTCTTGAGCTACTTTGTGATGTTTTTCACTTGAAGTGCGGCTATAGTGATCGAAACTAAGGTCTAACCCTTTAAACGCCTCTTGCATTTCAACGTGATATTTATCGACGATCTCCTGAGGTGTAGTTCCATCTTTCTTAGCTCTAAGAGTAATTGCCGCGCCGTGCTCATCACTTCCACAAACCCAAACCACTTCCTCTCCCATACTCCTCAAATACCTCACATAGATATCTGCAGGAAGATATGCCCCTGCGATATGCCCAATATGTATGGGCCCATTTGCATAGGGAAGCGCCGAAGTAATCAGTCGTCTTTTAGGTGTGCGATTTGAACTCATTTGTGATTATTGCAATTCTTGAAGTCCAAAAATACCTCACTACTCCCAGACTCATTAACTTCACACCAATTAAAGATTAACATGTCGAAAATTAAGTTCGGGATTAGGCCACGATATTTAAAGAAAGGCGATAAAATCATGCTCGCTGCTCCCGCCCGATTTGCCTCGGCGGCTCTTATTCAAGAGGCCGCCTCGGCTGTTCGAGCCGCCGGATTTACTCCGGTTATTCCTAGTGGACTTGAGGCGCGAGAGCACCAATTTTCTGGCGATTCGGACTTTGAGGGCGGCTCGACGATGCCGAGCGGCTCGGACGCACATCGTGCGGAAATCGTTAACTCCGCGTTTCGAGATAAGGAGGTGAGAGCGGTTTGGGCTTTGAGGGGCGGATACGGTTGCGGTCGAATTTTACCGCTTCTGGATTCAGAGGCGTATCTCTCAGATCCTACGTGGATAATCGGATTTTCGGATGTTACAGCGCTACTTTCTTGGTCGATAAATCTAGGAATTGCCGCACTTCACGCGCCGGTTGCTTCGACTTACGCCTCAACTAACGAAATCCATGCAGAAGCTCTATGGAAAACGCTTCGGGGAGAATTCGACGTCGTTCCTAATGTGAAAATTGTCGGAGGAAATATGAGCGTTCTGTATAGTTTGCTCGGGACTCCATACTTTCCTAATGTCGAGGGGAGCTTTATTTTGCTTGAGGATTTAGACGAATATCTATACCATATCGATAGGATGTTTCTCTCCTTCAAGCTCGCAGGAGTATTCAAAAAAGCTGATGGAATTATCATCGGCACCTTCTCCGACCTACGCGACAATACTATCCTCGACGGACAAACCACCGACAATCCATTCGGGCTATCTCTGAAAGAAATAATTTCGGCCCACGTATCTGATAACTACCCCGTAAAGTTCGACAATCCGATGGGGCATGGAGAGATGAATTATCCTGTCGTTTTGGGATAAGTTCGTGACAGGTTTGGACTAAATTTGCCTTATGTACGGAAAAATCAAATCACACCTTCAGCAGGAGCTCGCAAATATCGAGGAAGCTGGTCTCTTTAAAAGTGAGCGCGTAATAGCCACTTCTCAAGACGCTGTAATTAAGCTTGTTGACGGTTCAGAAGTAATAAATTTCTGTGCGAACAACTATCTTGGACTGAGTAGCGATTCTCGTGTGTGCCAGGCTGCGAAAAATACGATAGATAGCCACGGATTTGGAATGAGTTCTGTGAGGTTTATTTGCGGTACTCAAGACATTCACAAAGAGTTAGAACAAACGATTGCGAGTTTTCATGAAACGGAGGATACCATTCTTTACGCTGCTGCTTTCGATGCGAACGGAGGAGTTTTCGAGCCGCTTCTCGGCCCAGAGGATGCGATAATTTCAGATTCCCTGAACCACGCTTCGATTATTGATGGGGTACGTCTTTGCAAGGCGAAAAGATTTCGTTACGCGAACAACGATATGGGAGATTTGGAAACTCAATTAAAAGCTGCCGTAGAAGCTAATTCACGTTTCAAAATCATCGTAACAGATGGAGTGTTTTCGATGGATGGTTATGTCGCTGAAATCGGAAAAATTTGCGACCTCGCAGATAAATATGACGCTCTGGTAATGGTAGATGAATGCCACGCTACCGGCTTTATTGGAAAGACTGGCCGAGGATCTATCGAGTTAAGAGATGCCATGGGACGAGTCGATATCATCACAGGAACGCTCGGCAAAGCACTTGGAGGTGCGATGGGTGGGTTTACCACTGGTAGGAAGGAGATTATCGAGCTTTTACGCCAGCGTTCTCGACCTTATCTTTTTTCGAATTCACTAGCCCCGAATATTGTCGGAGCTTCACTCGAAGTATTTAAGATGCTCAGTGAAAGCACTTCCCTTCGAGATAAATTAGAGGAAAACACGAACTATTTCAAGGCCGGTCTTAAAGCGGCGGGATTGCCATTTAATGATGGCGAATCGGCAATCGTGCCTGTTATGCTCGGCGACGCACGCCTTTCGCAAGAAATGGCAAATCGCTTACTCGAAGAAGGTATCTACGTAATCGGTTTTTTCTATCCAGTCGTTCCTAAAGGAGCTGCTCGCATCCGTGTTCAACTCTCTGCGGCTCATACTCGTGAGCACCTCGACACTGCCCTAGCAGCGTTTGAAAAAGTAGCTCGAGAACTTGGCGTCATCTCATAAATAGTGCAAACCCCTAATCGTACTCTCATAGTTGGTGCCGGATTATCCGGAATTTTAATGGCGTGGGAGCTCGAAAAGAGGGGGGTTGATTACGAAGTTTGGCAAAGCCCTGACTCGTCTCTTAATTTCGCATCTCGAGTCGCAGCGGGCATGTTCAACCCCGTTTCGTTCAAACGTTTAGTGTCGGTTTGGAATGCCGTGGAGCACATGGAAATCATGCGCAAGACTTACCTCGAATTGGAGGAATTTCTCAATCTTCAAGGCGCCATTCTTCACTCTTCCCCCATTCTGCGCGTCTTCCCCAACGCTCAGTATCGAGATCTCTGGGCGAAGCGTTTAGACGATGCCCACGAGGTGTCGATTTGGCTTAACGAGATTGATGGCGTAGCCGATATGGGTAAGGAAGGTCCCGAAGAAATTATTGCCCCCTTCGGATTTGGAATCGTTCGTGATGCTGGCTGGGTCGATCTACCCCTTCTGTTAAACTCATTTAATTCTCACCTTCAATCAAAAGGTCGTTTTTTTGCTAATGACTGGAGTTTTAATACTCAACCTAACGACACCTTCAATCGTATTATAGACTGTCGAGGTGTAGGCGCATCTTCAGATCTAGCTTCGGTCGGGATTAAAGTCCAAGCCGATCATGGTGAAGTACTCACCCTTAGATCTCGACTCGATACGAAGGGGATGTGTATTAACCGAGTTAAGTGGCTACTCCCGAGAGGCGATTCGGTTTTTAAGTTAGGAGCTACCTATAAATGGAATATCGAACAAAGCGCGCCCACGGACGAAGGCCGCACCGAGCTACTCTCGAGCATTCGTCCCATCATCTCTCCAGAAGTTTTTGACGAATTCGAAGTTCTCAATCACGAGTCTGGCCTTCGCCCGGCTTCTACGGACCGACGCCCCTATGCCGGTCCAGTACCGGGGAACGATGGGTTATTCATCCTTAACGGCCTAGGCACGCGGGGCGTTCTCGTCGGCCCGGCGACAGCGGCTCACCTCGCAAACCACATGTTCGACGGCACGCCACTCCCACAAGATGTGAGCCTGGCGCGCTTGAAGAGTTTACGGGATTAAGAGCCCATCTACTTTCGCTTGAAATAATATTAACGGATAAGTGGACTCGAGTGAGTCAATTATCACATTTAAAGAATCATAGACCAGTTTTAAGCAATTTTAGTGTCTTTTAGCGCGTTTTAATGCGTTTAAATGTCTTTTAGTGCATTTAGTGTGTT
>JYMV01020760.1_pt1 | contig 13623 bp, 10 predicted proteins | sample 338911 | NCBI WGS metagenome assembly JYMV01 (sample SAMN03354496, study PRJNA234377) | hydrothermal vent metagenome | biome: Deep sea; feature: Hydrothermal plumes at the Eastern Lau Spreading Center, Western Pacific Ocean; material: Seawater | place: Tonga | collected 2009 | depth 2000 m m
CCGAGGAGGCATCCGCCGATGAGGGCGCTGCTGACGAGGCACCGGCCGAGGAGGCATCCGCCGATGAGGGCGCTGCTGACGAGGCACCGGCTGAGGAGGCACCCACCGCTGAAGCCTCCGATGAGGAGTCGGGAGAAGACGAGCAGGCGGAGTCGAGAGAGAGTTGACCGTTGCCGGTGGCCGGGTGCTGTCGAGGAGCGATGTCGTTCCCCGGCATCATCCGGCGATGGTGCCGACCGCCTTCGCGGCGGCGAGAGATGGCAGCAGCGAAGGGATGAGATGTTGTCGATGAGGCTGGTGGCGACGCTTGTGCTGGGGATTCTTTCCAGTGGAGCCGTCATCGCCGGGGAAGATCCAGATCGACCTCGTGGTGGCGCCTCCGATGCCTTCAGCCTGGCCAGAACTCAAACGGCGGTGGACGTTCACGCCATCGAAGTGTTCCTGCGCTCTCGGTTCACCGAAGCCCGTCGCGCGTTCGATGAGGGGCGCTACGAGCGGTCGTACAAGATCTGTGAGGCGATCCTCGTCCTTGCCCCGGAAGTGTCCTTCCAGGGTTCCCTGCTCGACCTGCGCCGTCGCGCCCACGGTCGCTATCTCAGTCGCAGCGCAGTCTCGATCCGTTTCGAACCGGAACTGGTCCCCGAAGGGGAGTCCGCTCCCGTCACTCCCATCGCCGAGCTTCGCGGCCGTGTTTTGCTCGAAAACCGATCCCAGGAAGCGATCGTGATCGGCAGCAGCGAAGAGGTCGAGCCGTTGATGGGTATGGTGCAGTTCCGGGTGAGAAGCGTCTTCGAGAACAGTTCAGAGTCGACGGAGTCGGGGACCCAGGTGTTGAGACTTCTCGAAGGGCTTCGCCTCGAGCCCGGGGAGAGCCGTGGAATCTCGATAACCCTGCCTCTGCCGGTGTTCGGTCGTATCCCGGTGTTGCAGGAATGGTCGGTCACCGGTACCACCAGGCCTATTGTGGTCCATCTGGCCGACAAGGTGACGGCACGGTCGATCCCCTGGATCGAGAGCAGGGGGACAGTCTTTGCCGAAGGTTTTTCAAAGATCGGCGAACGCCCGCTCATCCACCTTCGCAGGGCCCTTCTCGAGGCGAACCCCGCTCGTCTCGCCGCCGCCGGCGACTGCTGGCTGCGGGTCCGCGCCGAGGTGAGTCCATCGACTCGCAAGGAGAGTGATCTCCAGGTGATCGAGGACCTGCTCGCAGTCCTCGGCAGGAATGGAGGCCGCATCGACCTCGGTGTCGTCCAGTTGCTGGAGAAAATCACCGGTGAGTTCCGCGAGCGATCAGTGAATAGTTGGCGGATCTGGGAACTCACGAGATCGGACAGGGGTGTGACGGAGGAGCGAGAGAATCGATGACGAAAGCGAACCAGATCAGCCTCGAAGAGGTCTCCCGGGGCGTTGTCGCCATCGAGACGGAGGAGGAACTCGCGCGCAAGTGGCAGCGGTCGAGGGAGTCCGGCAAGCCGTTGCGGGTGAAACTGGGGATCGATCCCACTGATCCGCAGCTCCACCTCGGGCACACCGTTCAGTTGAGGAAGATGCGCCAGTTCCAGGATGCGGGCCATCTCGGGGTCCTGATCATCGGTGACTACACCGCCGTTGTCGGAGATCCTTCCGGCCGTGACAAGACGCGCCCTCCCATCGCTCATGATCAGGTCAGGAAGAACGCAGAACCCTACCTCCAGCAGGCCTGGAAGGTTCTCGACAGGGAGAAGACCGAGCTCCACTACAATGGCGAGTGGTTCTCGAAGATGAGTTTTCTCGACGTGATGGAACTTTGTTCGTCGACCACCGTTGCTCGTCAACTGGAGAGAGACGACTTCGAGAAGCGCTACAGCGGCGGGCTTCCCATATCGGTCCACGAGTTCATCTATCCCCTGATGCAGGCACGAGACTCGGTGGAAGTTGAATCCGACATCGAGGTGGGGGGGACCGATCAACTCTTCAACCTGCTTCTCGGAAGAGACCTGATGAGGCAGGCGGGGATGGAGCCCCAGGTTTGCATGACGTTACCGCTCCTGGTGGGTACTGATGGCGTGCAGAAGATGTCGAAGAGTTACGGAAACTCGATCGGGATCAACGACGATGCGAACGAGATATTCGGGAAGGTGATGTCGATTTCCGACGACGTGATGCGCGACTACTTCGTCCTGGCCACCGATTTTTCCAACGCCGAGATCGAGGAGATCCTGAGCGATGGCCCGAGAGAGGCAAAGGCGACCCTGGCCCGTCGCATCGTCGAGCTGTACCACGGCGAGAGTGCCGGGGCTGCTGCAGTCGAGCACTTCGACAGGGTCTTCCGCGACCGCGAGCAACCGGAGGAGATGCCCGAGGTCAGGATATCTGCTGACGACCTCGAGAACGGTGAAATGTGGGTGGTGAAACTGGTTGTCGACTCCGGGCTTGCCAGCGGCAACAACGATGCTCGCCGCAAGGTGGAGGGGGGCGGGGTTCGAGTCGATGGGGAATTGGTGGAGGACCCGAAGGCTCAGGTCGCCGTTTCCGACGGGGCGGTTCTCCGCGTCGGCAAGAAGAACTTCCGGCGCCTCAAGGTTCTCTAGGCATCGATCTCGACCGACCGGGCCCCATCCCAGTTGGCCTCACCGCTGATCAGTTTTCTCAGCGCTCGCGGGTATGCCCGGCATTCAGCCTCGAAGACTCGCTCGGCGAGAGTGTCGACGCTGTCACCTTCAAGAACCGGAACCCTTTCCTGCACCAGCACCGGGCCGTGATCGTAGACGTTGTCGACGAAGTGAACGGTACACCCCGTCTCCCTGTCTCCACTCTCCAGCACTGATTGATGGACGAGATCCCCGTAGTAACCCTTACCGCAGTGATTGGGGATCAGCGAGGGGTGGATGTTGAGAACCCGGCCGAGCCACTCCTGGGGGACGTGGAGAAGACGGAGAAATCCCCCGAGGAGGACCAATTGAGCACCGTCCCGGTCCAGTTGCTGGAAGATTCTGGCACCATCGCCCCTCTTTTTGCACGCCATCACGGAGGATGGAATTCCGTGGCGCTCTGCTATCGCGAGGCCTCCGGCATCCTGACGATCGGAGATGACTCGAACGACGTGTGCGAAGCGTGGCTCCCCCGAGAGGATGGAGATGAAATTCTCCAGGGTGCGTCCACCCCCGGAGAGGAGGAACCCGATGGGAACCGGCGGGCCATCGGCAAGGATTCTTTCACTGGGATCAGGCACCGGAGGTTCCTCCTTTCGGCCGGTGAGGGTAACCCAGGACCCTGCGGGATGCACGGTGAGGGTCCCTTTCCTTCGCTCGACTCTCTGCACTGACCGGCGGGTGATGAAAAATGGGTCCGCCGACATCGCCGGCGGACCCATTTCGGCGGTCGAAGCCGTGCTTCCTAGAGGTCGTTGAGGCTGGTGAGGACCTTGCCGATGAGGCCGTACTCGAGCGCCTCGGTGGGAGACAACCAGCAGTCACGGTTGGTGTCCTTCTCGACCTGCTCGACGCTCCGGCCTGTCTCCTCGGCGATCAGAACGTTGCAGCGATGGCGCAGTTTCATGATCTCATCGGCGGTCACCTCGATGTCGGAAGCCTTGCCCTGGACGCCGCTGGAAGGCTGGTGGATCATGATGCGGCTGTTGGGGAGTGAGAACCTGCGCTCCTTCGGCGAGGCGAGAAGGATGATCGTGCCAGCGCTGGCGTTGAGGCCGTTGGTGATGCAGAAGACTGGACTGCGGATGAATCGAATGGAGTCGTGAATCGCAAAACCATCGTCTGCAGAACCGCCCGGGGTGTTGATGAAGAGGCGAATGGGGTCATCCGATTGTGAATCGAGCCAGAGGAGCCCGGGAACGATCCGGCGGGTGAGTTTGGGAGAGATTTCCTCGGAGATGAACATGGTACGGTGCTTCTCCAGCATCTCCTTCGCGGGACCGGTGAGTCCCTTCTCCTTCTTCGAGGATTTTTCCAAGCCGGATTCGGCCGGCACGGCGGAGAGATCGAGGGGGTTGGTCATGTCAGCCCTTCTTGTCGGATTTTGATTCCCTGAGCGACTCATTCTTCCAGGAGTCGCACTACCATTTTTGTTAATTTCGGCTCGGCGGTACCTGCAACTTTAAGAATCTCTTCGACTGACACCGGCTGGAGGTTTTCGGGGTCACAGAGGTCGGTCACGACCGAGATTCCCGTCATTTTCAGCCCTTCGTGGGCGGCCACGATCGCCTCGGGAACGGTGGACATGCCGACCACATCCGCACCCAGAGTCCGCAGCATACGGTATTCCGCTGGCGTCTCCAGATTGGGTCCGGCAACCGCGGCGTAGACCCCCGATCGGGCTCCAATTTGCTCCTCCTGCGCAATTTCGAGGAGACGCCTCCTCTGGACGGGGCAGTAGGGGCTCGACATGTCGGGGAATCGTGGGCCCCAGTCGTCGATGTTGGCTCCGGTGAGAGGATTGGCTCCCATCAGGTTGATGTGGTCCTCCAGGATGAGGAGGTCTCCCAGCTGGAGATCGAGGTTGATGCCTCCTGCGGCATTGGTGACCAGGAAGTTCTGCACTCCCAGACGGGCGGCCACCCTCGTTGGCATGGCGATGTCGAGAGGATCGTAACCCTCGTAGATGTGGAACCTGCCCTCGAAGACGAGAACGGTCTGGGATCCGAGCCGGCCGATGTGGAGAGTGCCGGAGTGCCCCGGTGCGGTCGAGGAGGGAAAGCCTGGGAGTTCGCCGTAGGAGATTGAGATCGGGTCCTGTACCTCCCTGGCGAGTTCACCGAGTCCCGATCCGAGGATGAGGGCGGTCTCGGGGGAAGCACCGCCGATCCGATCGTTGATGGTGGACGCGACCGTTTCCACCCGTTTCCTGTAGAGGTCCATCTGATCTCGATTGGTCATCGACCTTCTCCATCCTCGACGACGAGGGTTCGGAGGCGTTCCCTCAGAGCTTCCGGTTCGACTCCCCCGATGAGAAACGTTTTTTCCCGGTTCCTGTCTCCCCTCGACAGGCTCACCTGAGATTTCCGGACTCCCAGGGTCGTGGCGAGCACCCGGGTGATCGCCTGATTCGCCTTGCCCCGCTCCGGTTGGCTGGTGACCTTGATGAGAAGGGCCCCCTCCCTGACACCGCCGATCTCGTTGCGGGAAGCGCCGGGGATGGCGCGAACGGGAAGTTCTGTCCCCCCCTCGACCCGGCGCAACGACAGGGAAGTATAGGGGGCCAACAGTTGCCTTCAATCCGAAATCAAGCCGCTGCGGCGCAGGAGCAGCTGGAGGCTGTCGATCTGGCTCCTGGCGTCTTCCCCGACCAGGCCCCATTCAAGTTCGGCGCGCTGATGCTCGCCGGCGATCTCGAGTAGGAGGGCGAGGAAGAGGTGGTCCTCATCGCTGGTGGCAACCCTCGAGAGAACATCGAGGCGGCTTGCGGGAAGGAGTTCACTCCACTTCAAGTAGGAGAGAACCTGCCCCTGGGGCCGGCGGAAGAAGACCCGGTCCAGTTCGATCCGTTCGAGGCGGGCGATGAAGGGAGAACCGCTGACCGGCTCGAGGGTCATCTGAACCTTCTCCGAGACGGGAGTGCTGGTCGAGAGTCGGGCGAGGGTTTCCTTCCACCGTCGGAGAAACTGTTCGTGCTTCCCCACCTCGTCGAGGAGATCGGGAGCGAGCGAGGTTCTCAGATCGATGTCGCGGAGACGATCGATGGCGGGGCCTGCATCGAACTTATCGAGCCACAGGAGCCACGCCTCCTTGAGGGCAAGGGTCAGGGTCCCTTCCGGGTCGAAACTGGGGGTTTCGAGTGCAGCGCGGCGTGCATCGCCCACTTTTTTCTCCAGGCGAGTGAGGTCCTCCTCGACCATGGGAAGCCCGCTGGTAAGACGAAATCCAGCCAGCAGGTCGCTCGCTTCCGCCAGCCTCTTCTGCTTCAGCTGTTCCTCCACCCGGCCCGAGATCTCTTCCCACCGTTGCTGGCAGCTGATGTCGAGTTGGCGCAGGCGTTCGACCTGTTCCGACCCTGCCCGGGTGTCGTGGTAACTCTCGTCGAACTGGATCAGTTCGTTGCGTGCGCGAACGAGGTTTCCGCCCAGGGCGTAGCCATCGGCCTTGGCGGCGAGGAGGTTCAGATGGGCTCTCGCCTCTTGCTCCCAGGAGGCGTGGCTGTCGATGCGCAACCTCGTCTCCTCGAGGATCCTGGTGGCGCGCGCTGCAGCCGGCGTATCGGGGTAGCGCTCGATCATCGAGACCAGCCCGTCGAGGAGTTGCTGGGGGTGATCCTCGATTCCCTCGCGGTTCTCGATTTCTGCGAGCACCGCCTCCGCCTTCCTCTCCAGCCGTTCGATCCTCCTCTGCTCGAGGAGGACCGCGACCTCCTCGCGGAGGGATTCGGTCTCTTCTTTCAACGAATCGGGGACTCGCACCAGCCCTGACAGTTCCACTTCTGCGCCGTCGAGATCGTGCGATTCGATGGCGGCTCGAACCCGATCGATGCTGTCTTCAGTACGCTCGAGGAGCTGGGTGAACTGGTCCTCTCTCAGTTGTGCGTCCTCCTGCATCCGCAGGAAACCGATCAGCACGACAATCAGGACCATCGCTGTGGCGATTGGAAGAAGCCAACCCTTTGGCCCGGGGCTCTCGATCTCGATGGGAGGGGTACCTGCAGGGATGCGGTCGATCTCGTCGATGAGGAGGGCTGCCGAGGAGGGGCGTTGAGAGGGATTTTTCGACATCATCCTGTCGACGAGTGAGATGACAGCGGGAGAGAGTTCAGGGCAAAGTTCTGCGATGGGTGGGGGAGATTCCTTGATGTGCTTGAGGATGATCTCCTTGGGGGTCGAACCGCGGAAGGGGGTCCGTCCAGTGAGCATGTGGAAGATTGAGACCCCGAGGGAGTAGATGTCGGCGCGGTGGTCGATCGCCTTGCCCTGTGCCTGTTCAGGGGCGATGTAATGGGGGGATCCGCTGACACCATCGCGCTGGTTTGCTCTGCCGGAATCATCGATGGTCCGGGCGATCCCGAGATCTCCGATCTTGATCGCCTCCCCCGCGCCGAGCATCAGGTTCCCGGGTTTGATATCGCGGTGGACGATCCCCTTGAGTTCGGCGTACTGAAGTCCCTGGGCCGCCTGTCGAGCGATGTCGAGGGCGCGCTGGGGAGGCAGTTTTCCCTGGCGGTTCAGCAGTTCCTCGACGCTGCCGTTGGGTACGAACTCCATCGAGAAGTAATGGACATCCCCGTCGACGCCAACATCGTAAACCTGGACGATGTTCGGATGACTGAGGGCACCTGCAGCACGAGCTTCTCGAACGAAGAGTTTTACGAAGTTGGAGTCCCGGGTCAGGTTCGGGGAGAGCACCTTGAGTGCGACAATTCTGTCGAGTGAGATCTGGACCGCGCGGTAGACGGTGCCCATCCCCCCACGTCCGATTCTCATCTCGACGCGGCAGCCACCGATGACCTTGCCGATCAGTGGATTCTGGTCGTCGAGGAGGAAACTGATCCGCGTTTCACCGATCTCGATCCGGTCGTTTCCGGAGAGGGGCATGGCTCCGACGACTCTCTCGTCGTTGATGGAGACACCGTTGGAACTGTCGAGATCTCGCAGGAGGAAACGCCCGTCCCTGTAATCGATCTGGCAATGCCGCCTGCTCACCATCTCATCGCGCAGCGGCACCTGTGCGGCTGGATCGCGGCCGATGAGGAAGACCCCCTCCTTGCGAACGTGGTAGGAGCGCCCCTTGTCAGGCCCATTTTCGATCACCAACTTGGGCAACTCGGTCTCGCTTCCAGGAGGGTCAGTCGACCTCCTGATACAGCATACGGCCGATCCGGAGGATCGTCGCACCTTCCTCGACGGCGATTTGCCAGTCCGAAGACATTCCCATCGAGAGTTGCTGGAATCCGAGTGCCTCGACGGCGCCAATTCCGTCCTGGAGGCGATCCCGCAGCTCCCGGAGCATGCGGAAGATCCCCCGGCACTTCTCGGCGGGCCCCCTGGGAGGCATCGTCATCAGGCCTTTCAGCACGAGGGAGGGGAACTCCTCGAACCAGCGGGGAACCTCGAGCAGCGCCTGGGAGGGGTCGAGGCCACCTTTTCTGCCCTCTCCGCTGATATTGACCTGGATGAGACAGGGGAGTGGGCGGGTGTCGTTCTCGTCGACCCAGCGATTCACCGATCGGGCCAGGGTTGTCGAGTCGAGGGAGTGGAGCATGCCGATTCGAGGGATCACCTGGTGGATCTTGTTGCGCTGGAGATGACCGATGAAGTGCCAGTCGTCCCTGCCGATTCCAGGATCGCTCCTGGCGAGGAGTTCCTGCGCCCGGTTCTCGCCGAGAGGGGTGTGACCGGAATCTCGCAGGACCTGGGCATCGGCGGGTGAGAGGTACTTGCTGACCGCGACAATCTGCGGCTGGGAGCCTCCATCAGGGAGGTGATTCTCGATCCGATTGCGCAGATTGTGGAGCCGCTCCTCGAAAGCAGCGAGGTCGAGGGAGATGGTTTGACGCTGCAACGGTGTTTCCTCTTCAGGAAGAGGTTCGCTCGACGCGGACCCGTTCATCTCCGACCAGAGCCCTGATCTCCTCGAGCATCTCTGCGGTCGGCCTGACCGATGATTTCGATCCGCAGCGCATCACCCAGTTATGGCCATCCTCCCCCTTGAAAAGGAGGGAGACCGGCATCGTCCCTGGATTGCGGCTGAAGAGGTCCTTTATTCTGAAGAGCAGGTCCTCGGAGGTCTCGCATGGGTCGAGGATGATCCCGATCCTGCTGCCGAGAATTTCCCAGGCATCCTCCAGGGGGACGATGCGATCGGCCCGCACCTGGGAGCGTTCCTCGGTGATCTCGGCGATCCCTTCGACGATGAGGATTCGGTCCTCCTCGAGAAAGCGAGAGGTCTTCTGGAATGTCTTGGGGAAGACGACCACCTCGAGACTGCCGCTGCGGTCCTCGACATGGAGGATCGCCATCGCATCCCCCTTGCGAGTTTGGCGGTTCCTCACCTTGCCGACGAGCACCCCGATCGAGACCGGCTTGCCATCTGCCGATTCGTCGAGTTCGGCGAGAAGGTGGCTGCGGAAGGGGGTGAGTTCATCCTCCCGTCGCTCGAGGGGATGGCCGCTGAGATAGAAACCGAGGCTGCCCTTCTCCATCGTCAGTTTCTCGCTCTCGCTCCACTCGGGAACTTCGGGGAATACTTCCCGGAAATCGCTGGCATCGCTGCTGCTCTGGAAGAGGGAGAGTTGCCCGGCACGACGCTCGGCGTGTATCCGGTTGCCTTCATCGATGGCATCCTTGACTGCGACGTGCATCCGCGATCGAGAGGGACCCAGTTCATCGAAGGCACCGGCACTCACCAGTTGCTCGAGGGTGGTCTTGTTGACCTGTTTCGGGTCGACCCGCGAGGTGAGGTTGAAAATCGACAGGAAGGGCCCCTTACTGTCACGCTCCTCGATGATCCCATCTACCGCCTTCTCGCCCACCCCCTTGATCGCGACCAGTCCGTACTGAATCACCTTGTCCTTGACCGAGAAGTTTTTCCCCGATTGGTTCACGTGCGGGGGACGGACGACGATTCCGAGTCGTTTGCACTCTTCGAGATAGTCCACCATCTTCTCGACGGAGGTGACGTGGCAGCTGAGCACCGCCGCCAGGAACGGCTCGGGATGGTTCGCCTTGAGCCACGCAGTCTGGTAGGAGATCAGCGCATAGGCGGTCGAGTGTGACCTGTTGAAGCCATACTTGGCGAAGTGTTCGATCTGTTCGAAGATCGATTCAGCGACGATCACAGGAATCTCCCTCTCGACCGCCCCATCCCGGAACTGCTGCTTGAAGCGTTTCAGAATCTCGGGTTTCTTCTTGCCCATCGCTTTGCGCAACGAGTCTGCCTCGTTCATGGTGAAGCCTGCGAGGTCGTGAGCGATGCGCATCACCTGTTCCTGGTAGAGGATGACCCCGTTGCTGCGGTTGAGGATCGGTTCGAGTGAGGAGTGCAGGTACTCGATGCTCTCCTTGCCATGCTTGCGCTTGCAAAAGGTGTTGTGCATGCCGCTGCCGAGGGGACCTGGACGGTAGAGGGCAAGAACTGCGATCAGGTCTTCAAAGCAGTCGGGAACCAGGTTGTGTAGCAGTTCTCGCATCCCCGCTGATTCCAGCTGGAAAACACCGATGGTATCTGCCCTCTGGAGAAGGTCGTAGGTGGGGCTGTCATCGAGGGGCAGGTTGTCGATGTCGATCTGCTTGCCACTCTCATCCTCGATGATCACCAGTGCTCGACTGATGATCGTCAAGGTCCTGAGACCGAGGAAATCCACCTTCAGCAGACCCATTTCCTCGAGTACTTCCATCGGGAACTGGGTGGTGATGTCATCGCCGTTGCGGTAGAGGGGCACCAGATTCGTCAGGGGCTGGTCGGAGATCACCACTCCGGCAGCGTGGGTCGAGCAGTGGCGATTGAGGCCTTCGAGCTTGGAGCCGACCTCGAAGAGGGTCTTGTAGCGAGCATCCTTGCTCCACTGGGCGAGTTGCGGCTCCTTGCGAAGCGCCTCATCGAGTTTGATCCCGATGGTATCCGGGACCTTCTTGGCAATCTGGTCGATCTCCTTGAGGGGGATTGCGAGCGCCCGTCCGACATCGCGCAGGACCGCCCTCGCAGCCATCGTGCCGAAAGTGATGACCTGACAGACCCGGTCCTCGCCGTACTTTTCTCGAACGTAGTCGATCACCTTCTCCCGGCCATCCATGCAGAAATCGATGTCGATGTCGGGCATCGAGATCCGGTCGGAATTGAGGAATCTCTCGAAGATCAGGTCGTATTCGATGGGGCAGAGTTTGGTGATGCCAAGGCAGTAGGAAGCGATGCTCCCCACCGCCGAGCCCCGTCCGGGGCCAACGGGTATGCCCTGCTCCTTGGCGTAGCGGATGAAATCCCAGACGATGAGGAAGTAGGAAACGAAACCCATCTCCTCGATCACCCTGATCTCGTACTCGAGACGTTCTCTTACCGAGGTTGGCGGATCGATGTATCTCTCTTTAAAGCCCTTCTCGATCAGTTCGCTGAAGAGAATGCGATTTTCCTTCTCGAGAACTTTCGGATCGGCAGACTCGTCGGAGTGAATCTCCCCGGACCGGAAGATCGGCAGGTGGCGCTGCTCGGATTCCAGGTCGAAGGTGACCATCGCCGCGATCTCGTCGGTGTTGGTCACTGCCTCGGGCCACTCGGCAAAGGTCCGGGCCATCTCGTCGCCGCTGCGGAAGTAGAACTGATCGGAATCGAAGGAAATCCGGTTCTTGTCATCGATGGAGGTTCCGGTGTTGATGCAGAGGTGAACTTCCTGTGCCCGTGCGTCTTCCCTGTGGAGATAGTGGATGTCATTGGTTGCGACCAGTGGCAGACCGAGTCGGCGGGCAAGGTCGGGTACCTTCTCGAGGATCCGGCGCTGTTCCGGCAGACCGTGGTCCTGGATCTCCATGAAGAAACGACCCGGCGAGAAGGTGTCGACGTAACGCCGAGTGCAGTCGAGCGCTTTCTCATCCTCGCCGTGAAGCAATGCCCGGTTGACCTCGCTGGAGAGACAGGCAGAGAGACCGATCAGCCCCTCGGAATGCTCGCGCAGAACCTCGTGGTCGATCCGTGGCTTGTAGTAGAATCCATCGACGAAGGCGGTGCTGGAGAGCTTGATCAGGTTGCGGTAACCGATCTCGTTTTCGACGAGTAGTATCAGGTGGAAGAACTGACTCTTGCCCACCTCGCGCTTGCGTTCGAAACGGCTGCCATCGGTGATGTAGGCTTCCATGCCGATGATCGGCTTGATCCCCGCCGCTTTTGCCGCCTTGCTGAACTGCGGTGCGCCGAACATGTTGCCATGGTCGGTGAGGGCGAGGGCTCCCATGCCGAGATCCCTGGCGGCAGCGACCAGGTTCGGGATGGTGATCACCCCGTCGAGGAGGCTGTAGTGGCTGTGGACATGAAGATGCTGAAATTTCTTGGCGCTCACCACACCTCCGTGTCGCGGGTTCCAGTGGTCCGAGGTCGAATGGGATCCGGGAGCGGGACCGATCTTCCGTCGGGCTCCGGGTGGCTTCCATCGCCGCTCCCTTTATAGGGGGCGACGGGGGGCAGCGGCAAGGGCGCGGGGGGTGACTTGATGAGGCGGGCCTGGCGGGGCAAAGTGGCCCCTGAGGAGCGGTCCCCCTCCGCCGGGACTGCCGTCGATGGCCGGCGGGGGAGGGGTGAGGAAGGGGAGAGTGAAGAAGGTGAAGAGAGTGAAGAGAGCGAAGATGGCTTCGACAGTCGAAGAGGCCCGGTCCGGCCACGATGGGAACGCCCAGCGGCAGCCGCATCAGGCCGCCGGGGAGGCGAGGAGTGAGCGACCCGCCTTTGCCCGCCTTCACGAGGAGGTCCAGCGGATCGACGGCCCGGGAAGGTGGACCGTCGACTCCAGCGCCCGTTGCTGCCGCAGTTGCGCGGGTGAACTGCCCCTCGGAGAACCGTTCTGGACGGTACTCGAGGACCCACCCGGAGATGAGGAGGTGCGGGGCCTGGCCGCCTTCTTCGCCCGCAGCGACTACTGCAACGGTTGCAGCGACCGGTTCGATCTGGACGCTGTTTACGCCCGCTGGCGCACCGTTCTTCCCGAAGCAGAAGGCCCGCCGAAGAAGATCGTCAACCTCGCGTCCCTCCTCGGCACCTTTCTCTCCCTCGTCGAAGAACCCGCCGCCGGTGAGAACTCCAGGAGAGAGGAAGGGGGAGAGGGGCAACGCCTCGCCTACCTGCTCGCCCTCTTTCTGGTCAGGAAAAGGGTCTTGAAGTGGGTTTCGGTCGAGGACGGGGTGATCTCCGTCTGCGAGAAGGGCAAGACGGTCGCCATCGAGGTGCCGCTGCCGCCCCTGAGCCCTCCCGATCTGAAAATCGCCGTCGCCGAATTCGAGGCTCTCCTGGCGTGAGGGGCTCTCCCTCTCCCCCCGGCCCCCACTCTGTCCCACCTCCGTCCTTGCCACGAATCCCGGGCTCTCCCCGAAGTGCCAGAGGCGGGTGAAATAACTGGTTTCCCACCGAAATCCGTGAGGCGGTGCGCCCGTCCCGCGGAGATTTTTTTTCGCCTCGACCCCCAAGATATGGGGGTGGTCGAGTTCAAGGCACCGGACAGGTTGGGGGTCAGGTGTCAGAAGCCCTTATTTTCCAACGACCTGTGACAAAAGGAATGTTGCCATGGAAAGCTCGGGGGACTAGGTTGGGCCTCAGTGGAGGAAAGTGGGGCTCAGGGGTTCTTCTTCCCCAGTTCTCCCACCCCGTCACGGTCGCTCGCCCGAGAGGATCTGGGAAACCGATGAACGCGCGCTTCATGGGCCAATTCGAGCACACCCTCGATGAAAAGGGACGCGTGATCGTGCCCTCGAAATGGCGCGAACAGATCGGCGGCGAGGGGCATGGGGCGCGCTTCATCGCGACCGGTGCTCCAGAACCGTGCGTCTGGATCTTCTCCCTCGGGGAGTGGGACCGGATCCATTCCCAGTATGCCAACCAGTACCGCGGCGACTTCGCCGACCGCGAACTCACCAGGAATTTCTTCGGCAAGGCGGAGGAACTGGCCACCGACGACAACGGCCGGGTCCTCCTGACAAGGCGGTTGCGCCGATGGGCAGGGCTCGAGCGC
>JYMV01050119.1_pt1 | contig 13623 bp, 9 predicted proteins | sample 338911 | NCBI WGS metagenome assembly JYMV01 (sample SAMN03354496, study PRJNA234377) | hydrothermal vent metagenome | biome: Deep sea; feature: Hydrothermal plumes at the Eastern Lau Spreading Center, Western Pacific Ocean; material: Seawater | place: Tonga | collected 2009 | depth 2000 m m
TTCCGTGCTCTGGAAATTTTTGTATGAGAGCGCCCGTATTACTAAAGACCCCGAACTCACAAAACTAGCTCAAACGTACATCAAGGAACGCATACACCCTCGATCCGTAAAGCAATACTATTTTGACCCCTACGCCGCCATTCGTATTGATCCGGCAAGCCTGGAACACTTCCCGGACTACAACCTTTTTATGCTTTATGGGCTGTCGTGCAGCCCGACATTGGAATCGCTACCGCTGATACAGAAACAATTCAGCGATGACTTCTGTTTCTGGAACCCGATCGCGTCACCTTGCACGACCCATCAGCTTATAGCGGTTCAATTCATCCAGAAGCGCCAATGTGACACGCTTGCGGCGGCGAACGAGCTCGAAGTCGCGCTGCTCGAGGACATTACGCGTCAACTGACGATTGATCCGCGAATGGGGGATGTCTACATCCAAAGGGCCATGATGCTCATGGTATCCGGCGCATATGACAATATTAAGCCAGTCTGGATCCGGAAAATTGTCGACCACCAGTTAGCCGACGGTAGTTGGACTAATTTTGATCCGCTGTTTTCGGTCGGAAATGACCTGTTTTTTGGCTTTAGTTACTGGCTTCTTGATATTCGTGAACCGAAGGCCAATTTCCACACCACGGCCCAAGCCGTGTATCTGATGGCCTTATTGATAGACTCTTACGACGATATGGCACACAACTGACACAACAATCGCGCTATCTTTTATCTTATACTTCATATTGCCCTGAACGCAGCCGCTAGTCCTTATGAAACCCGAAACCGGATCGTATTTACTGCGCCATATATCGATAATAAGATATAAATAGTTATTAACTAATTTGGTAACCCTGTAATCATTCATGAAACGCGAATCTGGCATTCTAAAGACTCTGTTTTATAACCCGGCGCTGAGCATCACCGTGATTTTTATCATAGGGCTGATTCTGTCGCCCTTGGGGGCTGATGTCGTGGCACTGAAGCAAGGCACGATCGATATCGCATCATCGGGTAAACTCTGGCGCGTCGTTACCGTTGGACTCGCCGCACTGCTTACGCTGGGTGTCTTCATGGGCAATCCATCCCGTCGTCTCAAAGCGATGTTCGCGGGTAACCTCCGCTACTTGACACTTTATGCCTGCCTCGCATTGCTCACGGTCGTGTTCTCCCAGCTTAAAAGCATGACCGTGTTCAAGGGAGTTGAAGTCCTGCTTATTTGCATGGTCGGTGCAATTATCGCCACCAGCAAGGATCGGGAAGCCACCTCCATCACGTTTACCGTCGGGATTTTCTGGATTTACACCTTTTCGGTGTTCAGCGCCCTGATCGAACTTGCCGTCTTCGGTAGTGCTCAGCATAAACAACTGGTTGGCGACACGCCCCTGCTCGCCACACAAATGGAATCCTCCTATCCCCCGATGGTTGGCAATGGACTCGGATTTCTGGGCGCATTGACCGCGTTGTTCGGACTTTATCGTTTCGATATCCCCAAGGCACGCAACCGAACCAAGGCCATCGCTCTGGTTATTATGGCGGCCGGAGCAGCGATACTGTTTCTCAGTTACACCAGAAGCGTATTGCTATTCTTTATCTTCAGCGTTTTGATGATGGCCGCGTATGAAAAACGAACCGTTCGTATTGGTCTCATTATGATTACCGTCATGTCACTACTCGCCCTTCCGGGGATTCAAGATAAAGTGATTGACCATCTAAGACGGGGTGCAACTGATGAGCAAATTACGTCGCTCAGCAGTCGGACACAGTTCTGGGATACCATACTTAAACGTGACCCGGTGCAACTCATAGTGGGGGAGGGTTTTGCGACGGGAACGCTATTTCAGGATAGCGAAAGCAACCGGGCCGGCGAGGCATTCGGTTCACGCAATGCACACAACAGCATCCTGGAAATCATCATGTCCAGCGGATTTATCGGTGCATCCATCTGGCTAACCATTATCGTGCGCGTTGGTATGCAGATGGTGAAAATTCGGCGCAAGCTGCGCGCTCAAAAGGACTGGGGCAAACTCCATTTCCATCATTTCATGATGGGGGTATTTTTATTATCCACCCTGCGCTCAATCATGAACTCAACATTCGTCTACGTTGATTATTTTTTCTTCGTATTTCTCGCGATGATCATGTATACCGAGACGCTTAGCATTGCACTCACCACGAAAACACGGGTTGCGCCGCGAATACGGCCCATGGCATAACTAACACGACGGACTAGGAATAGTAGGAATACAACCGTCATTAGGCGAGACATCCAGCCAGTTAGGCGTCCCGTCTCCGTCATTATCTAGGTTTGGACCCAGGTTAATATGGTGAACTCCATTGAAATAATCACCCATAATTACGGTGTACTCGTCAATATAAAAATCCCATAGATCCTTATCCGGTGACACAGTTAGGTCTGTCGTTGAGTAGCTAGCTGATACCACTGGCATTAGCGGGTCAGATATATCGACCACCTGTAACCCACCGTCACCATCGGCAATAAATAGCTGGGCACCATGAACCTCCATTCGAAACGGCGGCTGATCCTGCGCCGTCAAGGGTTCCGCCACATCAGGCAAGTCCAGTGTTGCCACTGGCACGAGGTCACTCAAATTAGATGCGTCATAGACCAATAAACCACTTGCTTCACCACCGGCAAAGATATAATCACCTTCTTTTACCACCGTCCAAATTGCGAAATCGGTATTGGTAACTGAAATTTCAACCAGATTTTCTGGATCTGATACATCAAGAACCAGTATCCCCTGATAGTAACGAGCAACGTAGGCCGTCACTCCTTCGACCACAATACGCTCGATCTCACCAAACGGATTATATGACCCCAACAACACCGGCACTGCACGATCGCTGATATCGAAAATCAACAGACCAAATCGATCACTCAAGTAAAGCCGATCATCATTTACTTCGATAAAAGTAGCCCTGTCCGGAGTATCATACTGTGTAACAAACACAGGTGTTTCCGGGTTAGTGATATCCAATACATAAAGTCCTTTCTCCCTATAAGCCAGATACAGATAATGATCAACCTTCTCTATGGATCTTAAACTGATATCTACTCCAGGCTCCGCAGACAACTTAAAGGATCCAATAATCGGAGAAAACGATCCATCAGCCAACAACCGATAGACCAACAACCCCCCAGTTCCATCCGCGACGTAGACATACTGCCCATCTTTCAGAATCCCGCGCGCCTGACCACCAGTATCTTGGTTACTTACTGGAGTAAGAACCACAGCATTTATACCATCAGCGTTGTCACCGATACCGTCTAGGTCGCTATCATCTGCTTCAGAAGGATCTGTTGGGAAGAAATCTGCGTTATCTCCAATACCATCGCCATCCGTATCAATAGATTCACTTGGGTCAAGTGGAAACGAGTCTGCGCCATCAATAACGCCATCGTTGTCATCATCAGGATCTGCGTTATCTCCAATGCCATCGAAATCCGTATCAATAGATTCACTTGGGTCAAGTGGAAACGAGTCTTGCCCGTTCAAAAACCCATCACCGTCCTTATCTAGCCTGACTTCACCGATAAACAAATCAGGACCAACCTCATTTCGACCGGTAAACGCAAACCGAACGATATCCGGATCTGGGCCCATGACACTATTCGCAAATGGACTCTTTAGGCTGGTGAACTGAGGATAGTCAATTTCGGTAATTCCGAATCCGTCCCACAAATATATAATGTATTTTCCTGTTCCATTATTGTGCCAAATAACAGTACCCGATAGATTATCAATCTGCGGTTCGTAGTCGTTTCCAGGCAGAGAAATCACGGTGGTATTATCAACACCATTCCAAAAAAATATGTCTCGCTTGTTCGCATTATTTGCATACCCCGACCAGGCTATCGCCCCGTTCATCAAATGCGCATCTTCATCGGGAGTATCAACGCGGTCAGACACGTTAATTATATTTGGATTAACCGGATCGAGCCCATCCCAGAAAAAAACGTCAAATGACGAACCCCCTGCTTCATCACCTGTCCAGGCAATCTGACCATTGTTGATCTGGGGTTCATAGTCATTTTCCATGTTGTCGGTGATTTGGAAAATCGTCGCACCATCCCAATACATGATTTCATAGTCATCACCATCCCATTGGGCCCATGTTATCTCACCGTCATGGATCTGAGCATCAACACTATGATATGACGGTGGAAAACCAAACTTCTTATCTGAAAATCCCGCGCTACCACCATCAGTATAGGTAGTAAGCAAGGTCGTGGTATCTCCATCCCAATGATAGATCATGTAGTTACTGACATTATCCCAAACTCGCCAAACGACCTCGCCATTACTTAAAGCGGGAATACCGTGAAACCCATCGATACCATCCCCGATGTCGATTCTGTCGCCAATATCTAGGTCCTGAAAATATATAGTGGGGGAACCACCACTGGTGTATCCACGCCACGCGATTTGATCGCCATCCAGCTTCGGGAAGCCATTCAGGTTCGCATCAAATGTCACCTGCGTTAAATTGTATGGATCATTTGGGTTAACATCCTCTACGTCTGACAACCCATCGTTATCATCATCAAGATCAGCGTTATCCCCTACACCATCCAAATCAAAATCTGCGGACTCTGCTGGATCAGCCGGAAATGCATCTGCGTTGTCACCAACCCCATCTCCATCAGTATCAGTTGTCTCAGTAGGATCAAATGGAAATGCATCGTTCAAATCAGCAGTTCCATCATTATCATCATCAAGATCAGCATTATCACCTATACCATCTTCATCGTTATCCTTGTTCTCAGCCGGGTCATCTGGAAAAGCATCTGCACCATCCACAACACCGTCATTATCGCTGTCAGTTGTCTCGAATAGATCGAGAAGCTGCACGTGAAAGTAATCACCCACTGCCAATAAGTCGCCATCCGTAAACAACCCGTAACTTGCTCCTAATGTTGGTATATTGCTACCGAGGACCGGTGCAGTTGGATTGGTAACCCCCAAGACATGAACGCCCGCATCACCATCTGCAACGATCAAGAACTCCTTAAACGCAAGTATATCGTAGGGCGCCTGCTCGCCACCCGCCCCACCCGGCAAGATGAACTCATCCACAAGCACAAGGCTTTCAAAGTCGCTCACGTCGACAATCAGCACACCACTGTCTTCACCGCCCAGATAAACGGTGTCTCCAATCTTCGCGATTGCCCTAACGACATAACCGACATTTTTTTCCTGAACGATCCTGAGATCAGCATCGTCAGAAATATCAATAATACGCAGACCTTTCGTATAACCAGCGACGTATGCAAAATCACCATCAATCACGATATGTTGATTTGGTGAACCGGCAACAATCCTGCCGAGTTCTACGGGGTCCGCGGCTACTGCTGTATCAAAAACAAGAAAATTAGCGCCCGCGCTAACGTAGAGTCGATCTCCGGAGAGTTTCAGATATGACGCTGAATCGGGCATCGCAATAGTCCGCAACAAGTCAGGAGCCGATGGCGTAGAAACATCAATAACCAATAGCCCTGAACTTTGTGCCGCCATGTATAAGATATCGCCTTTTTTTGCTACCGCAAGGCCGCGGCCTCCCCCACCAATACTTAATGATGCAATCGAACTAAGATTATCATCCGCATCAATCGATAAAATTCGAAGCCCGGCGACACCGTCTGCCACGTAAACTGTGTCACCATCGATCCAAACACCGCGAGCCTGTCCGGGGTTATCATACGAGTCCAGAAACATCAGCTGCGGTAGACTAACTTGAGGTAGAACCACGCTAACTACGGGAGGTTCTGAAACTACGGGAGGTTCTGAAACTACGGGAGGTTCTGCATTATTTTTGCAGCCCGAAAGGCCCGCTAAATAGATGGACAACAGGACCGTAAAAAATATTCGTTTAACCATTATTAACAATAATATCCCACTATGAAGCAATGCGGTTTAAGGAGCCAAAATCCATGTTTTAGAGACCTTTCATAGCCAATAGTTCCTCCCTGATTATTAAACTACAGCGTATCCCGGCTATGGCTCCCGCGAGGAATCGATATAACCTTCCTTAAACAGGAACAGAAATATCTGTTGAGCCGCTTCCATTGGCGTCAACGTCGAGGTATCGATACGGATTTCAGGGCGCTCTGGCTCTTCATAGGGGTCACTAATGCCAGTGAACTCAGGGATAATACCCTTACGCGCCTTGGCATATAGTCCCTTACGATCACGTGACATGGATTTCAAGAAACGCCCCAGATTCTTCAATAACACCCCGCACCGAGCGACGCATCGCCGTATACGGCGCGATGGGTGCGCAAATCGCCACACCACCGTTCTTGGTGATCTCATTGGCAACAAAACCAATGCGACGCACATTGAGATTACGATGTTCCTTGGAAAAACCTAATTCGCTGGATAAATTCAATCGCACCACGTCACCATCAAGTAATGTCACCGGGCGGCCACCGAATTCAATCAGCTTGGCATACACAATCTTCGCCAGTGTCGATTTACCCGAACCCGACAGACCTGTAAAAAACAAGGTAAAACCTTCCTTGCTGCGCGGTGGACACGCCTTGCGCATCTCCTGAACAACTTCGGGATAGCTAAACCAGCCGGGAATCTCACTCTGATGCAACAAGCGCTGCTTAATCTCATCATCGGATAAGTAGGTACCCTCAAGCTTCTGCTTATCGATGACGCTGCGCGGAAGAAAGCACCCCTGAGCGGCGACGTAACAGTGTTCTTCAACCGCCACCATCTTCGTACCCAATTCGTTCTGATGCTCGGCGAACAACTCCTGTGCGGCATAGGTTGCATGGTACTTGTTATCGGTCGAAACCTGCCCGGGAGGCGATGCATAGTCCGGCCCAATCATTACATGGGTACAGCCGTAATTCTGATGGATAATAGCGTGCCACAAAGCCTCTCTCGGCCCTGCCATGCGCATCGCCAGTGGCAACAGCGACAAAACCGCCAGATTATGCGGGAAGTATCGGCGAATCGCCTGATAGCAATGCACGCGCGAGTAATAGCTAAGATCACCCGGTTTGGTCATACCAACCGCAGGGTGCAGCAAAATATGCGCCTCGGTATCTTTCGCTGCCTGCAAGGTCAATTCACGATGCAACCGATGCATCGGCTTAGTCGTATGAAAGGCCACCACATTGCGCCAACCCATTTTCTCAAACAGATGTCTGAGCTCGGATGGACTGTCCCAGAGATTTTCAAAATCATAGTGCGCGGGCGACTGTATCCCGGTAACCGTACCACCGACATAGGTTTTGTGTACCTCATCGGTTAAATACTGCACACCCGGGTGCAGCGTCGACTGAGTTCCGTAGACCTGCTCTGCTTCAGCTTTTTTGTCCGGCTCCCAGATGTCCTCAACCGTCAGAAATGCCGGCATAAAACCTTCTGCATCGCGCAGCGCCAAACGCTGACCGACCTCAATCCCTTCCGCTACATTGTCTGGTACATCCAGGGTGATCGGCATTGGCCAGAGTTGGCCATCGGGCAACTGCATTCGGCCAAGCACGCTTTCATAACACTCGCGGTTCATGAAGCCAGTCAACGGCGACATCGCGCCGTTTAGCAACAACTCCAGATCACACACCTGCCGATGGGACAGGGTGACCGATGGGTCATTCGCCGTTTCGTTTTTCAGTTCCTCGGCACGATCATCCGACACCAACAGATCCACCAGTTGAGCGCCATAAGGACTAGCTACTTTGGGAGCGTTCATAGGAGAGATTCCCGGATCTTGAAAGTCATCATTATTGCCGCCGCTAACCCGCCTGAGCATCATCGGGTAAATCAAGATGCACGTCGGCGGCAAACAACCCGCCCGCTTTCTTCTCTTCAGCGACCTCGTTGACCAACGCGGCATCTATGGTCGTCCGCTGTTCCGCATAGGCATAGACCAGCGTGGTATCGCACAACAGGTTGATCAGACGAGGAGTACCGCCCGTATGTCGGTGAACCGCCTTGCAGGCATCTTGATCAAATAGCGTGTCGCTGCCACCGGCAATTTTCAGACGATGGGCGATATAGCCACAGGTTTCATCTTCCGCCAACGGGCCGAGATGAAAGTCCACTGAAATTCTCTGCGCAAACTGGCGTAACTCGGGTCGTTTCAGGGTGTCGCGCAACTCCTGCTGACCCACCAGAAGCACTTGCAGAACCTGATCCTTATCCGCATTGATGTTGGACAACATCCGCAGTTCCTCAAGTGTATCGGCCGACAGATTTTGCGCCTCATCAACAATCAGTACCGTCCGATTACCCTTGGCGTATTCCTGTATCGTAAAATCGACAAAGGCCCGATACATCTCAACCTTGGACTTGGCTCCCGCCTCAATCCCGTAGGCCAACAGAACCCACTCAAGCAGTTCGCCAAAGGATGCGTGCGAGTTGGAAATCAAGCCAACCGTAAGGTCGTCATCCAGTTGGTTCAACAAGTGCCGGATCAGTGTGGTTTTTCCTGCGCCGACTGCGCCGCTTATTATGGTGAACCCCGCCTGATTCAGCAGGCCGTATTCGAGCATCGCGAGTGCCATCTTGTGCTTCTTGCTTGGATACAGAAAGCCCGGGTCTGGCAGCAAGGAAAAAGGCTTTTCGGAGAAACCGAAATAGGATTCGTACATGATATTAGAGCTAGGCGCCCGCCTTGTTCAAGACAGTCCCCAAAAAATTAGTGCCTTCAAGCATAGTGGCTGCATGTTGAACATCGGCAACACTGGCTTCACCATCTCCGATAACCAACAACGCGGCATCGACATGAGGCGCGAAGGCAAGGGCATCAGCCCGACTGAGCAGTGGCGGCAAATCAAAGATCACCATCCGATGTGGATATCGACTCTTTAACTCGTCGACCAAATCTGCCATCTTCGGAGAACTCAACATTTCAGACGAATTGGGTAACTTGCGGCCACCTGGCAACACGACGAATCGCTCAACCCCACGGGGATTCACTAATAAATCAGACACGGGTACATCATCCAGCAAATAGTCACTTAAGCCCTTCGTTCCCTCCAACCCCAGCAACGCATTGATCGATGGATTGCGCAAATCCGCATCGACCAACAGTACCGTCTGGCTAATCTCCATCGCCAATGTGATCGCCAGATTCACGGCGGTCAAACTTTTTCCCTCACCGCTTTTACTTGAGGTCACTGCCAATGCATTCCAACCGTTCTGCTTCATCCGCTGCAAAACCTGAGTACGCAGGATCTTGTAGGAATCGACAAATTCGCTGTCATCCAGACCCGCGATCACGCGGTTCCGCGCCCAAGTCGCAACCGGGATATCAACGGTACGGGTTTGTGTGTAGGTGATTTTTCCCTGATTCGTCGCCGTTGGTTTTTCGGCGCCAATCGTTGGTGTCACCACACCGGTAGTCCGTGCCTCTCGCGCTCTGGCTACAGCTTCTTTAATTCGTTCCACGGTATATCTCCTATAGCCCCAACACGACGCTTAGCTTGCGTAACACCCTGAACCAGAGCACATCAAGCGGAATAATAATAAAATGAAGGATCCCAATAGCCGCTACCGTGCCGCCAGCAGCAACCGTGATCAATCTCGTGTACAGTGTTTGCTTATCCGCCAATTCCTCCGCTGTCGACAAATACGGTACGGTCGCCAACGGCGGGATATCGAACAGAGACTCAATGCCTTTCGCACCGCGCACGGCATTATCCAGGCCTTCGGCAATCATCAAGAACGTCAGGCTGGCACCAAGCGCCAGAATAAAGCCCAGAAAAATGATAGCGCCTCGATTTGGCTTTACCGGCTTTTCTGGTAACTGCGGCGGATCAATCAACACGAAGCGCTCGCCTTTGCTCTCTTCTTCCAACTGCTGCGCAACACCGGCTGTCATGACCTTGCCACGTATTTCCTGAAAACGCCGCAGTAATGATTCACGCTCACGCACAATGGCACTGTAACCCCGTTCTACCTGTGGAGCCTTAACCAGCCGACTCTCATACTCCTCTTGCTTGGCTAAAAAGCCATCAAGATTTGCCCGAGCATGCAAGGCATCGTTCTTCACTTGATCCAATTGCGTTAGCAAATTTATGTAGGCTGGATTATTTGGGTTGTCGGCAGTATCGGAGGCCTCATCCTGTGCTGCTCTAGAGGCCACGAGTTCCTCCTCCAACCCGGCCAATTTCTGTTCAAGACGCGCCACATCGGGATGTTCAGCCGAATAACGCTCTTTTGCTCTGGACAAGTCCACTCGAACGACCGCGATCTGCTCTTCAATCTCAGCATCCATCACCGTCACCCCTGTCTCCCGCTCCAGAGCGTCGATTTCTTTCTTCAGCCGGACCACATCGGGATGCGTATCAGAGTACTTGGCTTTTAATGACAGAAAATCCGCACTCAGGGCTTTCAGACGAATCTCCGGGTCTAAAATGACCGCGGCAGCGCCGGGAGTCATCGTCATATGCGGCTCCACTTGCTGGAGCTGACCCTGGATATAAAATCTTCGCTCGTCCAGACGTTCCAATTTGTTCCGAGAATCACGAATATGGGTTTCGGTGCGCTCCAGTAACTGCTGATTCAGCTGAACCAACTCGGGTAAGGCATGCAGGTTATTTTCCTTAAATTGCGCCAGACGCGCCTCAATCTCTGCAATGGATTTACTGAGATCCCCTGACTCCTTACGCAAAAACAGGTGGGTTTCTTCGGTTCGTTCAGATCGTGTCTTCAAATTCTCACTGAGATACAGTGAAACCAGCTCATTCACTACTCGCTGTACCTGCGTGGGAACCTGGCCATCGTAGGCGATCGAAAAGGCGATGGCCGCCGTCGACGGCCGACCACTGCGCGGATCCACCACGTCCGCACTGATCACGTCGAGCGCGATGTCCTCGCGCATCATTTCGATCACCTGCTCAGTGGTCTGGGTCCGTAATTCGTCCTCGTATAACCCATATTGGTCAATAATATTCATCAGATGGGTGCGCGACATCACCCGGGCCTGGGTTTGTTGGATTCGCTGGGTCGCAAAACTGGTGATCGTCGAGCGCACTAGATCCTGTGGAACCTCTTGCGATTCAATCAGAATGGTCGCCGATGAACGATAGGTAGGCGGCCACAAAACGGCCGCGACTGCGGTGATGCCAAAAATAACAATGAAGATACTCAGGATTTTGCGACGGTAACGCCGAAAAGCGCCAATAAAATCGCTAATATCCTTGGATTGTTCTTCCATTTCGCGCTCTCAATTAATTAATTTTAGTGAAATTCACAGCCTGTATGGCGCTTATCGGCGTAATCCGGTAGTTCTTTATGAACAATCTGAAAAAATTAGGGAATTTCGTGCTATTCGAGCGCTATAGGCGCAAGTCAAACGACTACTGCACAATAAGCGCCCTTCTAGTAGGATCCGCTGATTTTAGGCCAGACGTATTCTAGGGTCAAAGCGAAGCGATTACCTAGGGCAGCCGTGTCGAAAATGGTGCGATCCACCCGCATATGTACATAACGGGCCCGCAGCAGCCAATCCTCGGTCATGTTCCAAGTGACTACCGGGCCGGCCTGAAAACGCTCCTGCGTCGAGGTGCCGGCATTATCGCCTACACTACTGGTTTCGCGCAAACTGGCCGTATACACGCCCTTGAGACGTCTCGAAAACCTGTAGGTCAGGCGCGCCTGCAGGGCCGTTGCCACAGTTTCGTTGCCAAAACCACTCGGTGATACCGAACGACTGGCCGACAGGGCCACACTATAGGTCTCCCACGACTTGGTCGCATCCAGAGAAAATATTGGGCCCGTGCTCTTACTTTTTCCGATTTCTTCCACTGGTATCAGGATTGGCCCCAAGGACGGAGACTCGAACAGAAACGTCGCCGGTATAATCACCTTGGTTTTGGAACTTCTCAGGCCAAAGCCGCCACTCACCGCCAAGGTATCCGCAAGTTGATAGGTTGCCTCTGCCATTAGCTCAAGGGTGTCAGAGTCGGTATGGGTTTGCGGGGTGCTAAAACCGTTAAAATTAAGGCTGAGTGAGGCATTCAGACGCTCGGTGTATTGCCGGGTCACTGTGGAACCAAAGGTCGTGTACTCGTAGTCGCGAAGCCCGGAAATCCCAATAGGATGGTAGGCACGATCGACCCGGCCCACCGATAGCTGTAGCTGCGTACGCTCATCCAGCGACCTCAACCAGCCTAGCGAAATCGAGTCCGTATCAAACGGCACGTGCTCAGAAACTAGATCCGCATCAATGGACAGGGTGTCGGTCAGAGTCGAATCCTGAAGCGTGGACAGGCGCGCGGACCACACCCCCAATTCCGTCTGATAGGACGCATCAAAGCCAATATAGTAGATCGGGGTGCTAAGTTCGCTGTTTTTGGTATAGGTTGCTTCCTCGACCCGAAGCGTGCCCGCGATATCCCACAACTCAGAGGCCAGAGCGCCCTCCACCTGAGCGGTTTCCTGATGAATCAAATCCTCGGTCTGATCGGCGAGGGTCGGATTCGAACGAATATTGTCGTTATATCGAATTTCGGCCTTGGCAAGGGGATCGACAGACCACTCCAGTGCACAAACCGATGGTGAAACACTCAATGTCAGCGTCAGCGGAACCGCAGCAACTCCCCAGCCTCGCCAATCAACGCCCATTGTCAGGGAACAACGACCACATCACCCGCCTGCAACACAATATTGCTCTCGAGATTCCGACCGTTTTCAATATCGTTGTAGTTAAAGGGAATCACCGCCTCACCCGACGTTCCGCGGCGCAGGACCTTGATATCCTTTAGATCGGCATAAGGATTCATGCCACCGGCCATCGCCAGCGCTTGCATTACATCCACATCACGGTTGACGACATACTCACCGACTCGGTTGACCTTGCCAATCACGTAGATCTTGTAGCCATTTAACTGCCGGATCGCGACATTTACCTCGGGTTCGGGGATGTATTTGGTCAATGCCGTGGCGATCTCTTGCTCAAACTGGGCCGGGGTTTTACCGGCGGCCATCAGATGTCCGACCAGCGGGAATGACGCCATTCCATCCGGAGCGACGATGGTTTCTGACTGCAGGCCCTCCTCTTTCCAGACCGATATTTGCAGAATGTCGCCCGGCTGAATCGCATAACCGGCAGGCTCTGCGGCCGCTTCAGAATCCGCATACAGATGCTGCGTAAAGGACAACAAGGTAAGACAACCGATGAGTAATAGTGCTCGCATAAGTTATATCCAGAAAAATAGTTTTACCGCTCACCCCTGAAAACGGCCGATTGACCGATACCTGAAGCTCAACCTGAAAGCAAAACGGCGCAACTCGTGAGTTGCGCCGCCTGCTGGGTTGCGTTTACTGCGACGAGATTAGTGCAGTTTCTGCTGACGGCGTCTGCGCATGGCCATCCAGCCCACCGCACCACCCAAGAGCAGCCATTCGGCGTGCTTGAAGGGGCTGGTGGTTTCGGTACTTAAGGTACAGCCGCCGGCGCCGACGTCAGCGACTGGCGTACCATCCAAACTACCAAATGTGCCTGGGTCTTTGACTACACCGTTGGCTTGGTTATCCGCATCATTTTCACCACCATCGATGATAGCCAATAGAACGCAGTCGTCTCCTGTTTTAAGTCCTGATGTGTACGGCGATGGGTCGAGCGCAGGGTCGGCTGGCA
>JYMV01045046.1_pt1 | contig 13614 bp, 12 predicted proteins | sample 338911 | NCBI WGS metagenome assembly JYMV01 (sample SAMN03354496, study PRJNA234377) | hydrothermal vent metagenome | biome: Deep sea; feature: Hydrothermal plumes at the Eastern Lau Spreading Center, Western Pacific Ocean; material: Seawater | place: Tonga | collected 2009 | depth 2000 m m
TGAAGTTTGAGGCCGAGGTTCGTGCCGATTTGACCGCTGGAACCGGTAATGAGTACGTGCATATTCTCTTTCTGGATAAGGCGATGCAGATGAAATCCGTGCTTCTTGCTACGTGCTTATTGGAACTGGTTAATGTTAGCATTGGAACCGTCAGAAGTTCAATTCTCGGCTCGATTCACTGTCCCGGAGACAAGGGTGCACTACACAAAATTTCTCACTCGTGCGGCGTTGTTGAGTACGATATTGCTCGCTGGCTGTTCGCCGAGCATACACGACGTGACGGCGGCAGGTGACGTCGAAGGCCTTTCCGCGATTCTTGACAGCGACCCCGAGCTGCTGAAAGACGAAAACGGTTTGGGGCAACAGGCGGTACACTATGCCGCAACCAAAAATCGTCTGGATACGCTTGAGGTGCTGCATTCGCACGGGGCTGATCTCAGCGCACAAGACCACACGGGACTGACTGCCCTGCATATAGCGGCGCAGGGGGACTACCGTCACGTATTGCGATTCTTGATAAAAAATGGTGCGAACTTCCGACTGAAAGATGATTTTGGTGATACACCGCTGCATCGAGCGGCAATGTTCGGCAGCAGCAAAGCGGTGAATGATCTTTTGAAAGTCGGCGCGGACGCTCATTCCGTGAATCACGAGGGGAAGACTCCGCTGGATCTGGCGCGACACTTCGAGCATGAGATGATAGTCAATCGATTGGCACTGATTGTTGGCAATAAATAGGGGGGCGGGGTGACGAGCAATAATCACGTTGTAATCTATACGGACGGGGGATGCGTGCCGAATCCAGGTGTCGGGGGATGGGGTGCTGTGCTGCTTTTTGGCAGCAAGCTAAAAGAGCTTTCGGGTGCTGAACTGGATTCAACGAACAATCGCATGGAGCTGACCGCCGCAATCGAGGCGTTGGCTACGTTGACAAGACCGTGCCGCGTAAAAATGGTGACTGATTCCCAATATGTGAAGCACGGCGTTCAGGAGTGGATGCCGCAGTGGAAGGCACGGGGTTGGAAGCGCAAGACAGGCGCCGTCAAGAATCTGGAGTTGTGGCAGCAGCTGGATGCGGCGGCGCGGGAGCACGAAATAGAGTGGGTATGGGTGAAAGGGCACAGCGGAGTACCCGAAAACGAGCGCTGCGATGAGCTTGGCAGAGCCGAAATTGAGCGATTGATGTAGACGCAAGGCCGGACACGCGGGCACTCTCTTTTGAAGGAGTCGCCGTAGCGTGGCATAATTAGCACGAACCAACAGGACGGAAACCTGCGCATGCCGCATAAAGTGAAACGAACACGGACGTACAGGCCATTCTATCTTATTCCAGTAGCATTTGGGATGACTGGTGTTCTGTTCTCGAACCAGCTGGAAGACCCAATCCTGCAGGGTATCGTCGTGTTGTTCTGTCTTGCGGTTCCGTTGTTTGTGGGGGGGAATGTACTCGGACGAATACGCAGCGACGGTCTGCAGCGGGTGCTTTTGTTCGCGAGCCTGATTGCGTTGGCCATAGGAGCCGTTGTAGTGGTGTCGGGTCTATCAGATGGACTGGTGGATTTCGAGTACGTATCGCCTAGAGTCGGTCAGTGGTCGAACCGGCTTGGGATGGCAAGTCTCTTGTTGGGACTGCTCGCGGCAATATATTCCATGGTTCGATCTGAAGCGATTATCGATCAGGTGGTGGACCGTTTCCGGCATGTCGCGAATCACATCGGCGAAGGGTTCCTTCTGCTTGATCAGGACGGGAAGATTGTTCTGGTAAACAGATCAGTCCTATCGACGACGGGGATCGAGGAAGAGGAATTGATCGGGCAGAGTCTTTGGGATATTGCGAAACGCTACGATATAGATTCTGTGGATCTTGGCCGCAAGGAAAGCATGCGCCTGACGCCGCGCACATTCGAGTTCACCTGGAAGCGGCACGGCGAGGATCGCCACTATCAGATTACGGACACACCCATATATGATCGAAAGCGGCATAAGGAAGGCAATCTGTTTATCATTCGGGACATTACGGAGCAGTATCGACTCTCTTCCAGACTCGAGTTGTATACGAAGGACCTTCACGATTTGGTGGACGAGCAGACAAAGCGACTTAGAGATTCCAAGGAGCGTCAGTCTGACCTTTTAATGCAGATGAACGAGGGCTTTTTGACGGCTGACGAGAACTGCATGGTTTATTTCGCAAATGTGCACATCGCCCGAATTCTGAAGCTTAATATTGAACAGTTAGAGGGACGCAACTTGATCGAGTTCGTGCCTGGTGATGAACGAAGCCGATTGATGAGTGCTCTGGATTCGATATCCAAAGGCACGCGTGGCGCGGCGAGCCAGGAGTACAAATTCATGCGCGATGATGGTGCCTATGTTCCGGTCAAGATCGCAATTGCCAAGGCACGCGGCAAGGGGCATGAACTGGATCACTACTCGCTCGTGGTGACCGATCTCCAGGAGCTGAAAGATATGCAGTACGAGCTGGAGAAACATGCGACACAGCTCGAAACTGCAAACGCGGAACTGCGTGAAATGGATCTGGCGAAGGACACGCTTCTGTCGAATGTAAGCCATGAACTGCGCACGCCCCTTGCAACGATTGAAGGGTACGTCGAGATGTTTCAGACCGGTACTTTGGGCGCGGTGGAGGGGCCTCAGGTCGGCGCACTGAGGGTAATCAAGCGAAATTTGGAACGCCTTTCAGTTCTGATCCATGAAATGATCGAATTCAGCCGGATGGAAATACGCGGTATCATACTCTATGAAACGGTGTTCGACTTGAACAAGTTTGTTGAAGAAAGCGTGCTGTCTGCTCATCCAGGCGCAAATCAGAAAGAAATCAAGATCAACACCGTTACGGACGATACGGGCCTGTCTATCTGGGGGGACCACGACAAGCTGAGTCAGGTGCTTGGCATCCTGCTTTCGAATGCAGTGAAATTCAGTCATGAAGACAGTTCGATCGATGTTTCCATAAGGTCAACAGACTCGAAGGATATCGAGATCTCCATTCAGGATTACGGCATCGGTATTGAAAAGAAAAATCTGGAACGAATTTTCCAGAAGTTCTATCAGGTCGACAGCTCAATGACGCGGCATTTTGAAGGTACGGGGATCGGGCTTTCGATAGCAGCGAATATCGTGGAGGGACACGGCGGCCGAATTGACGTCGAGAGCGAACTTAATTCAGGTACGACATTTCGAGTTCATCTGCCTGATGCTGTGTTCGGTTGGGCGCATATCGATGAGAAACTGCTTTCACTTGAAGGAACGCTGATATATGTCGTGAATTCCAATATCGAGTTTCGCGACTCCTGCTCTCGGCTGTTGAGGGCGATGGGAGCGACGGTTCAAGAGTATCACTCGGGATACGAGTCGTTTCGCCATGCGCAGGAGGACGATCCGGATCTGGTACTATTTGGGGAAACCCTTCCAGACGTTTCGGGAGTCCAAGCGCTCAATTTGTTTTCTACGGACCCCGGAACCCAGAAGATCAAGCTTCTGCTGATGATGACTCGTTCCCCGAAGGACGGAGAATCGACTTCGCTTGATCGTGCGCATGTTCTGTGGAAACCCTTTTCATCCTATGACTTGGTTCAGCAAGTTCGGAGCCGCGTTTTGAATCAAGAAAAACAATCGGAGGTATCGTAGCAGTATGATGTTCAGAATTTTTGGTGTTCGGTTAAAGTGTATTAGTGCCCTTGTTGTCATCTGCATGTTTTCGCCTGCTGCCTCTCCGGCGGCGATTCCAGAATACAGTGCGATATCGGTTGAAGCGGAAACTGGACTGGTTCTGTATGAGAAAAATGCCGATACCGTCCGTCCTCCCGCGAGCATGATCAAACTTTTTCAGATGCTGCTGGTGAGTGAGGGTCTTGAGGAAGGACGATGGACGTTGGAGCAGCCGATAACGGCATCGCGAAAGGCACAGCACATGGGGGGAACGCAGGTATATCTGGAAGCCGGAGACACTTTTTCACTCGAGCATCTCATGCACGCCGTGTCGGTTGCGTCCGCCAATGACGCTGCGATGGCTGTTGCAGAGGGCCTCTGGGAAAGCGAGGAGGCCTATCTCGCGGCAATGAACGAGATGGCCGCCGAACTGGGCATGGAAAGCTCTGAATTTAACAGTGTTCACGGCCTGCCGCCGGATCGAGGCGAGGACCCGGACAAAACGACCGCCCGTGACATGGCATTGCTGGGCAGAGCCTGCGTCAAGGTGCCGCAGCTTCTGGAATGGACGAGTATGCGGGAACTTCAATTTCGCCCTGGGGAGGCTCTGAAGTACACGACGAACAAGCTGATGCGGCGACGCGACGATATGGATGGGTTGAAGACAGGCTATATTCGCGCGGCGGGTTTCTGCGTGACCGCCACGCTTCAGAAAAACGGGATTCGCGTGATATCTGTGGTGATGGGGCACACTGACAAGAAGGAACGATTCGACCTCGCAGAGCGACTGCTGGATGAGGGGGTGGCTCTGGTACGTCGAGATGTTTTTTTGCCCGAGGAGGGCAGTGCAGTCGAAGGTATCGGGGTCGGTAACTGCGAAGTTGAGACGACCGACCTGTTTGCCTCGGACGGGATCACTTTACTGACCAGACGGGACGAGTTCGACCAGATCGAGATCGTTTATGATCATCCGAAATCCTTGAAGGCCCCTCTGAAAAAAGGCGATAAGGTTGGGACAGTATCGGCGGTACTCGGTACGACTGTTCTTGCCGAGCGGGACCTGCTCGTGACCGAAGACCTTCCTGAGGCGGGCTGGGGGTGGCGAATTGAGCAAACTGTACTGGGGTGGTTCGGAAGTAATTAGACAGAACCCCGCCAAAGGTAAAGCATGATTTTCAACTGACCGGATCGCGTAGGCTTTCGATGGCTTCTGCGTATGAAGTGTGATTGAATATATACGATCCTGCGACGAGTACGTTCGCTCCGGCTTCTACAGCATCCATCGCAGTCTGGGCGTCGATACCGCCATCAACTTCGACATCACGATCACCCATCATCGCGCGGACATGACCGATCTTTTCGAGCATCTCCGGGATGAACGCCTGACCTCCGAATCCGGGATTCACGGTCATTACAAGAACCATGTCCAGTTCGTCTGCCAGGAACTCGATCTCGTCCTGCGAGGTGCCTGGATTGAGCACCATGCCCGCTTTACATCCGAGGTCCTTTATTTTCTGCACAAGCCGATGCGGGTGTTTCGCCGCCTCAACATGAAAGGTGATGATATCGGCCCCGGCGTTTGCGAAATCTTCGACGAACAGTTCGGGCTCACTAATCATAAGGTGTACATCCATTGGCACGGTACACACACTTCGGATCGAGGCGACGACGGGAGGCCCGATGGTAATGTTCGGCGCGAAATGCCCGTCCATAACATCAATGTGAATCACGTCTGCCCCGGATTCTATGACAGCAGTGATTTCCTCACCTAAACGACTGAAGTCACTGGAGAGAATGGATGGGGCAATTTGAATGTCCATGTAGGAATAATGCCTTTCGTGTTAAAACGTGTTGTTTGCTGATTTCGGTGTGTCGTCTTGAGTGGCCTGATGATCGGTAATCACCGGATCATTATCGCCACTATAGTAGTAGCTTCGGTGCCGTCGCCGATCGATATAAAACTCGATGGTGGTTTCGTTGGCGTAGGCGATATCGGAAAAGGTCATCGTCGATCCGGGAAGCAGCAGGGGCGGACGGTTGTTAATGTAATCGCTTATCTGCGGGTAAATGACCTTGTGCCGTCCTGCTTCGTCTACAGCTTCGACACGAACTTCAACCTCGGTAGCGCCAAGCGGTACCACATACGAAATAGAGACTTTCCTTCGTGCATTGGGCAGGAAGGACGTCGGGCGAAGCCGGATATCGAATGTTACCTCCTGGCCGTCGATGAGAACCGTGCCGGGCTGAGGATGCTGACCCAGCACAACTTCATATTCCTCGCCGGGTCGCGTTATTTTGTACGGAACAGCCTGCACGTTCATCGACGCGAGTATCAGCTGCACTTCTTCCAGCGACTTGTCGATCACGTCGGGCATCATGACCACCTGGGCATCAGGACCTTCGCTCACGAGGAGATGTATTTCCCGTCCCAGTGCAATCTGCATCGACGGGGAGGGATCCTGAGCCAACACCGTGTCACGCGGCGTTCTATGAGCCATTCGCGCTATAGAGCCGCTCAGAAAGCGCGAGCTTTCGATTTCGCTAAGTGCCGTTTCGAGCGATTTTCCAATCCACGTCGGGGTCTGAACAAATTCTCGTCCTTGGCTAATCGTCAGGTTTACTTTTCGTCCCGAGCGCACAACCGTGTTCGGAGTAGGGTGTTGGAGAATGACGTGGTACTCGGGAACCTGCTCGTTCAGGACCTGACGCTGTGTCCCTAGTGTCAGCCCAGACTGGGTCACGACGTTCGCTGCCTGAGTGACCGACATTCCCGTAATATCCGGAACGGTTACGAGGTCGCCGCCCTGAACCGCCTCATTGAACACGTAGTATGCGACACCTGCCATAATCGCGATAAAAAAGAGCGTCATGAAGCTCCAGCGAACCGTCCAACCGAGAAAATTGAAACAGTACAGGATCGTGTTCAGGACTGCTTCCGCAAGCGCATCAAGTAAAATCCGTCCAACGGGCCGTTTCCCGGGAGTATTTTGTATTGGCCTTTGTTTATTTTCCATGCATCGAGCCAGGCTGGACCGTCTTCAAGTTCGACGGCCGCTTCCCCCGTTATGATTTCGGCCAGATCTTCGGTCTCTTCGGCACTGAAGGTGCATACCGAATAGACGATTACACCGCCATTTTTACAGACTTCTATAGCTGATCGCAATAGCGTGAGTTGTTTTTTTGCCAGTCTTCGCGGGGCTTTCGGCCCCATACGATATTTCAATTCCGGATGCCTGCGAAAGGTTCCCATCCCCGTGCAGGGCGCATCGAGCAGAACGCGGTCAAATGGTCCTTTCAACGGCAGTGCATTCGCGTCCGAGATGGTCAGATGAATACCTGCTAGTTGGAGCCTGTCGATATTCTCCTGAGTACGCCAGTAGTTCCGACCGCCGAGGTCATTGCTGATAATCAACGCTCCATTTTGCGTCAACTCAGCGATATGCGTAGTTTTTCCGCCGGGCGAAGCGCACATATCCAGGATGCGCTCGCCGGGTTCCGGCTCAAGAAGGTGGGGGGGGAGCATCGAGGCAGCATCCTGAATGTAGAAATGGCCTTCCTTAAATATTTTGTTCCTCACCGGCGGCGCACTCTTAATCAGCGATATCGCGTCGGGAATCAATGGGTCTGCTTCACCCTTCAGGTCAAGTTTTTGCAGCTGCGCCAGCAAATCTTCCCGCGTCGTAAGTGTCGTGTTGACCCTTATGCTCGCCGGGGCTTCTTCGTTGCACGTGGCGCACATCGCTTCGGCTTTGTGCGGCCCGTATTCCTCCACCCAGCGAGAACAAAGCCAATTCTCCAAAGAGTACCGAATGGAAAGATAGAATGCCATGTCTTCATTTTTATCCGGAAGCGTGACTTCCTCGAGCGTTTTTGGAATCCTTTTCAGTACCGCATTGACGAGGCGCGCCGTTCCCGCATGACCCTTTTTCTTGGCAAGGTCAACGGAGGTGTGAACCATAGACGGAAAGGTCACGGTATCCAGAAACAAAGTCTGATAGACCCCCATGCGCAGAACAAGAAGAATCGGGAAGGGAAGTTTTTTGATCGGCTGATTCAGGAGGTCCCTGAGAATGTAATCAGCGAGATTCACGTAACGCGTCGTCCCATATACAAGATGCGTCAAGAAACGCCGACCCCGAGACGATAGACGACTGCCCTTGCGCGAAATCGTCCGCTCCAGCGCATGATTGGTATTGGTGCCTTTCTCGAACACGCGCAGAAGCGTATCGATGGCTGCATCGCGAACGGGATCTACAGGCATCTACCCGTCCTCGAACTTGTCGCCGGGCTGGAAGGGATTTCCACGCTGATAATCGGCAACGGCGGCCACTTTTTTTCCGGGGGCCTGAATGGAGCCGATGGAAACCGCATGTTTTCCTGTGGCGACAATGAGCGCTTCGTCTTCGATGCGAATGATGGTGCCTGGTAAGGCCTGCACAACTTCCTGTGCGATCGTCGCCCCGTGAATACGCATGGGCTGGTCGTCGTATGTGCAGTAAGCCACGGGCCAGGGAATCGAAGCGCGTATTTGATTGTGAATCACCTCCGCCGGCTGGTTCCAGTTTATCGCCCCGTCCTGCTTCGTAAACATTCGTGTATGCGTCACCAGCGATCCATCCTGCTTCACATGCACCGCCGTTCCGTCTTCGACCTGCTCCAGCGTCTCCATCACCATCTCCGCGCCAAGCGTAGCGAGTTCCATGGCCATCTCAAGCGTCGTCGCTTCGGGGGGCAAAGGCATGCTTTTCTGCAACAGAATGTCCCCGGTGTCCGTACCGGCATCAAGCCGCATGATCGTCACACCCGTCTCGGTATCGCCATTCAAAACCGCCGTGTGAATGGGGGAGGGGCCTCGGTGCTTCGGCAGCAGGCTCGGATGCAGGTTCACAAATCCAAGCCTCGGTACTTCCAGGATCGGCTGTTTCAATATGCGCCCATATGCCACCAGCACACAGACATCCGGATTCTCATTCCGAAGCCATGCCTCGAAAGTTCCGTCGTTCAGTTTCGTCGGCTGCTGTACCGGAATTCCGTTCTCCTCGGCCCAAGCCTTCACAGGAGGTGCGTGAGGCGTTTTCTTGCGTCCCACGGGCTTGTCGGGCTGACATACCACCGCCGTCACGTCGTGCTTGTTGTTAAGCAGATACAGCGACGGCAGAGCGATATCGGGTGTGCCGAAAAAAACGATGCGCACGGGGTTTCTCCAGTGGTGGGTGTCGGATCAGGATGTAATGCCGGGGATGTCGATACCGCCGGTCAAATCCTGCATTTTGTTTTTGACCAAATCCTGGGCTTTCCGAACGCCTTCGTTGACAGCAGCGATAATCAGCGTTTCAAGCATTTCAGGGTCGCCCGAAGCGTCTATCTCAGGATCAATTTTGAGGGACAGCAGCTCCATTTTGCCGTTGAACACGACCGTCACCATGCCGCCGCCGGAAGATGCTTCAATCGTCTCGGCAGCCAGGGATTCCTTGATCCCTTCCATATTGTTGCGGATGTCCATGGCGTGTTTCATAAGACCAGCCATGTCGCCGAGTCCGCCAAGTCCTTTGGGAAGCATAGGGTTGTCCTCTGTAAATCACTTTCGGGTAAGGGTTTATTATACGTTTTGCGGTGCCTTTTTGTAAAGGATGGTCGGGTATGCCAACTACAGTCTCCCCTCGTGTCATTCCCAAATCGATTGGGAATCTCTAACACCCGAGACTCCTCCTCCTCGGATCAAACCGTTGCCGAAGCGATCCACCTGTGCTATATCACAGTCGGCAATTGGGCAATAATGGGAGTGGAATCATGTCGGACTACGTTATCTGTGTCAGGAACACCTTTACCAAAGACCGAACCAAACATTTCGGAGACAAACCGGGGCCTACGAAATTCCTGCGTGTGCCGGACGGGGAATTACCGTCGCCGGAGAAATCGCGAGGACAGCTCCTCACGAGAACTGATTGGCTCCGGGAGGTGCTTGAAGAGGCGCAGACCGGGATAGACGACGTCACTGGTAAACCAGTCGGGGATGTCCCTGTGTTCGTTCACGGATACAACAATTCGCAGGAAGTTGTGATGCAGCGTCAGCGTACACTCAAGAAGGACGTCGAAGATTTGAATTACGGAGGGGCGGTCATCGCCTATGGCTGGCCGAGCGGGACTACGGGCATGGCCTACCTCGAAGATCGCGACGACGCGAAGGACACGGCGCACAGACTTCGCGACGACTGTATCGCGCCGTTCAAGCGACAACAGGAAAAAGACTGCGAATTCAATCTCCACCTGCTCGCCCATTCGACCGGGGCCTACGTCATACGCCAGTCATTCTCTGATGCCGACGAAAGTGCCAGCATCAAGAACTTCCCGTGGAAAGCAAGCCAGATAGCGTTTATTGGTGCAGACGTTTCGCGACGCTCCATGAAAGACACCGAAAGCCATTTAAAATTCCTTTACCGCCACTGCGTACGCTTAACGAACTACCAGAATCCCCACGATTCAGTGCTCAAACTGTCCAACACCAAACGCATCGGCCTCGCGCCCCGTGTCGGTCGCGTAGGACTCCCGGACAATGCCGGCCATAAAGCCGTCAACGTCAACTGCTGCCCCTACTACCATTCGCTCGACATAGACGCACTGACCCAAGGCGTAGATTACCACGGCTCGTTCTGTCACTCCTGTTACTTTCCTAAACTACTTAAACAAAACAACTTACGAACTCCGACCTCTCGTTTCCCACAACCCCATAATCTGTGTTCATCCGCGTTTATCTGTGACTAATTCCCTCCGTGCCTCCGTGGAACTCTGTGGTTCAACACCCTTCCTGGATGCAACACGGGCGTTAAGTAAATAGGGAATGTTCGTGCATCCCCAGACGGCAAGTGGGGGCGACGGAGTCCTACCGGAGTTCTTCCAAGGTTTCGCGGTTGCGGACGCCAATCAGGTAGAGGATGCCGTCGAGGCCGACGGTGGAGATGGAGTGTCCGGCGTTTTGGCGTACTACTGGCTTGGCCTGGAAGGCGATGCCGAGTCCGGCGAGGCTGAGCATGGGGAGGTCATTGGCACCGTCACCCACGGCGATGACCTGGTCGAGCATGATCTGCTCTTTATCGGCGATTTCCTCGAGGATTTCGGCCTTTCGGACGCCGTCTATGACGTCGTTGGTGATGTTTCCGGTTAGTTTGTCGTCGATGATTTCGAGGTCGTGGGCGTATATGTAGTCGATTCCGAGGCGTTCTTTGAGCTGGTCGGCGAAGTACGTGAATCCCCCGGATATCAGGGCGACTTTATATCCCAGGTGTTTGAGCATCGCGATGAGTTTTTCGGCGCCGTCCGTGAGTGTGATGCGCTTATAGACGGCATCGAGTACAGACACGTCAAGGCCTTCAAGGAGGGCCAGGCGCTGGGTGAGGCTTTCGGTGAAGTCGATTTCGCCCTGCATGGCGCGCTCGGTGATTTCGGCTACAGCATCGCCGATTCCGGCTTCGATGGCAAGTTCGTCGATGACCTCGGCCTGGATCAGTGTGGAGTCCATATCGAACACGACGAGGCGACGGTTCCGGCGGTATACGTTGTCGACCTGGAAGGCGATGTCGATGCCGTGTTCGTGTGAGAGTTCGAGGAATTCGCCGCGCATGGCGGTGGCGTCTTTGGGCGTGCCGCGCACGGAGATTTCGACGCAGGCGATGGTGGAGGGGGCCTCAGCATCGATGGGGATACGCCCGGAAAGGCGAGTGATGACCATGATGTTCAAGTCGTGTTTGTGAATGATGGTACAGAGGACCGCGAGATGTTCGGCGCTGAGCGTCTGGCCGAGTACGGTAATGATGTGGCGTTCTTTGCCCTGCGCGGAGACCCAGTGTCCGTAATCGCCGGAGGTAACAGTCGTGAATTTTATTTTCAGATCGAGTTCGTAGGCGCGGTAAAGCAATTCCTTGGAAACTGTTTTCCAATCCTGATCGTTGGGAACCTGCACGAGAATGCCGAGCGAAAGGGTTTCATGGATGACCGCCTGCCCTATATCAAGAATAACGGCGTTGTGTTGCGCGAGCGCACCGAGGAGCGAAGAACTGATGCCGGGTTTGTCTTCTCCGGATACGGTAATCAGTGTGATGTCGTTGTCGGCGTTCGGCTGTATCATAAGGACACTCTACGTATGTTGCGCCACGATTGCCAGTCCAGCGGCGACGCTCGTAAAGGTATCGCGCTTGTGCAGCTTGTCGGTGCCGTAGCGTTTGGCGAGCATTTCACGCACTGCGGGGATGAGGCTCGTGCCGCCGGTCGTGAGAATTCGATCGATCTGGTTCGGCTTGATGCCCGCGAGCATTTCGGCTTCTTTGAGCGAGGCTTCCATTTTCTCAAGCATGTGCTCGATGATATGGCCGAACTCGGTGCGTTCGATATGTTCGTGAATGTTGATATCGGGCTTGTCGAACTCGATATGCGTCTCGGTCACGTCGGAGAGCTGAATCTTCGCCGTCTCGACCGCGCGTGCAAGCGGATAGCCGTAATTGCGCTGGATGAGTGAGCGCAGGGCCAGGATGGTCTCAGGCTGATCTGAGCTGGACTCAGCAGCAATCAGCCAGTTGATGGTTTCTTCAGTATTGAGCTTATATATATTCTGCCAGTCGATGATGGTATTGAACAGGTACTGGGGAAACTTGAGGTTCGAAGGCCCATAGCGAGCGACGCTGCCGAAGCACGGGAACATTTTCTCACGCGTTATTTCCCGGTCAATGGCGTCGCCTGCAATCGGGACACCCGACACGCTGAGAATCCGGCTGTTCTTCAGGCGCTCGGCTGTGCCATGCTGACCGCCGAATTCCATGATGCACACGTCGAATGTGCCGCCGCCAATATCGACGACGAGTAAACGCTGCTTGCGGTCGTCCCCCATCGCATACTCAACGCATGCGCCGACGGGTTCATAGAAGAAGGAGATGTTCTTGAAGCCTGCAAGATGCCCGGCGGTTTCCAGCCTTCTCTGAGCCGTCTCGTTCTCCGAGTCCCGCATCGAGAATCGTACAGGCCGACCAAAGACGGCAGTCTCGACAGAATATCCCGCTTCGCGGTCCACGGCGGCTTTGATCTTGCGCAAAATAATGGCCGTGAGTTCCTCGATCTGATACTGCGTTCCGAATACTTCCGTGCCGTGGAAATCCTTCATGCGTAGCAGTGTCTTAAGGGACTGAAACAAGCGTCCCGGAGAGTTCACCTCAATCATCGCCTTGGCGGTCACGGCTTCCGTGAAGTCGAACGAGTCTTTGCGCTGAATCTGGCCGTACTCGTTGTCGCCTTCGCCGCCCACGTAGCCCTGGATATGCACACCCAGCTCCACCTGCTTGACGATGACCTCTCGGTCGACATTCCGCTCGATAAAGGTATTCGCGGCTTCTCGACCAACGATCTGCTCGCCGTCCTTCGAAATATACACGAGGGAGGGGAGCGATGTCGCGTTGTCGTTCTCCGCGTCCAGCTCGAGCACCTTCACCTCATTTCCGTTCGAAATGGCGACGCTGGAGTTAGTGGTACCGAAATCTATTCCGCAAAAATTGTCCGACACAAGCCCTGTCCTAAAGTGATAATTATGATAAACACGTCGTTCTGTTGATACCAAACAGCGGATTATAACACGTCGGGTATAAAATATCGAATCTTAAACATGGGTAAATCGACGGTTATTCCCCAGAAAAGTTACTACTGTGCCTAAATATTGACTTGATTATGAAAAGTGAGAGAAAACTCTTGACAAATTTTTTCACAGGTTGTATTATTGTCAACATGAATGAGAAAACTGTATTAAAAAATCGTGTAAAAGAACTGAGAGCCCGGTTGGATCTACGTCAATCGGATTTGGCGCGTGAGATAGGGGTGACCCGTCAGACGATACTTGCTATCGAAAAAGGCCAGCTTAACCCGTCAATCAATATAGCGCTGAAGGCTGCCCGCGTCCTCCGCGAACCG
>JYMV01037988.1_pt1 | contig 13610 bp, 14 predicted proteins | sample 338911 | NCBI WGS metagenome assembly JYMV01 (sample SAMN03354496, study PRJNA234377) | hydrothermal vent metagenome | biome: Deep sea; feature: Hydrothermal plumes at the Eastern Lau Spreading Center, Western Pacific Ocean; material: Seawater | place: Tonga | collected 2009 | depth 2000 m m
GTTTTGACGCAAACAAAAATCAAGCGATTTTGGGGGAATCACTTTCCTTGCCTCTGACCACTTTTGAAAATTCTGCTAACGGCGACTCTCCTGTAACTTTAGGAATGCGTCCGGAACACCTGGAAGCCTGTGAGAGCGAAAAGTCCTTAATGTATTTACAAGTTGAAATGTTGGAAAAACTTGGTGCAGACACTGTTGTTTACGGAAATTTAGCTCAAACCGATATTACTTTGACGGTCCGTCTTCCCGGAATTCATCCAGTTGATTCCGGAGACAGTCTGCCCTTGACTATACCTCCAGAGCATCTGCATGTTTTTGATTCTGACAGCGGAAACAGGTTGAATTAAATCAACTGAAAAAGTAACTTTTAACAAAATTGTTTTATGTTTTAAAACTCTTATTTTGGGCGTGGATTTTGATCCTGTGAGAGTGATTATTTATAATACACATTGATAAAAAAACATGAATACAGCCTTGCGAGATCAAAGAAAATTTGCCGCCAGAGCTTCCTGGTATTATTACAAAACCGGAATGACTCAGGGCGAAATTGCCATGCGTTTAGGCATCAATCGTGCCCGTGTGATTAATATTCTCAATGAGGCTCGTAAAGATGGTACTGTCACTTTTCATATCAGCGGTGAAGATGCAGAGATGATGGACCTGGAAGCACAACTCAAGGAAAAGTGGGGACTGCGTGATGTGTTTTTGACACCTGACGTTTCTGAGGAAGAACTTAAGAATGATCTCAGTATGGCCGGGGCGCAGTATTTGGAAATGAATTTGCCTTCTGAAGAATCATTGATAGCGCTTGGATGGGGAGAAACAATTTCTGGAATTACACGTAATTTAGGGAAAGTAATTCCTGAAAGTACGTCCTTTGTCACACTTTGCGGAGGAGTGACGCACTATCTCAGCGAACACACACCGGCCAATGTGGGCACCCCGATGACCGGATTCCTTTATCCCTTCCATGTGATTCCAACCCCCTTGATGGTTGGTTCCAGTACACTCAGAAACCAGTTGATCCAGGAGCCGGAAGTGCAGGATGTGATGAAAATGGCACAACTGGCAGATATTGCGATGGTGGGCATAGGTTCCTTGATGCCCAGCACCGAATTCGGTCGCTTTGGTTACAAATCCCAAAAAGAACTTGATCTGCTCAAAAAACTAGGTGCGGTTGGTGAAATACATGGAGAATACTTTAATGCGGATGGAGAACAACTGGACTTGGAACATCACCATCGGCTGATTACAACTCACCTGGAAACCCTGGCAAAAATGAAACATGTAGTCGGCGTAGCCGGAGGCACAGAAAAAATTGAAGCACTCAGGGCCGCATTTAAAGGCGGTTTTATCCACTCCCTGATTACCGATGAAATGACCGCGCGGACTTTACTCCTTTAACTCGTCAGTCACGAGTTTTAGTTTAAAGTTTTTCAGCAAAAGTGAGACCCAAAACAGGGAAAACAAGATGAGGTGATTTGGGCACTACTGTGAGAAGTTTAGTGGTAACTCATTAAGATTCCATCAAATTTTTGATTTATGCAGCATGTTTTATGGCATCAGGTTTCTCCCATTGTACAGAAGGCAGTGTATTTGCACCAAAAAGGTGTTTTCTAATTTCTCTCATTGTCCCACCGGTAGCGAGATCGACGAAATTATGAACAATAAACGGAGCAAGCAATTGCTTAACGGTTTTTTCTGATGGCAGTTCTCTTGATTTTGTTCTCAAAAAAGCATGTGACTGTTTCCAAACATGTTGAGTTTGTTTGAGTGCTATCATCTGCAAAAGACCCTGAGCGATTGTGGCCAGTGTCACGAATCCTTCTTGAGCTTTCCAAGCCCCTCTGACGACACGAAAGCCATGAGCGGTTTTGGGTTTTTTCAAATCTTGATTGCCGGTGGGCTTTCGAGAAGCCTTTGGCAAACATTTTGACCAGAAACGAAATCTAAAGGCATTCATTACATTTTTTAAGCAATCGAACATGGTTTCCATTCTGGTTCTGGAGCAATACAATTGTAAAGCGAGCCACGGATTCTGTTGAAGACTATTGCACATCAGAATAATTGGTCCTCTAGAAGTGACAGCAAAGACAAAACAAATTATGGAACTTGTGGGCTTCCAAAAAAGATGTGCGGTCGTGAGAGAGACTTTTTCAAGTTTTCCGTAAATTGAAATTTCTTTTTCAACAAAAAGATGTGACTGATCAAACATTTCCATCAGTTTGATTTTCATGCCATATGTTTTAGGTCGGCCTCTTTCCCTTTCTTTGACAGACTCCGCCGGGAAATAGGCCACATAATTTTTTTTAGCCCTGACAATAACAGTGACTAAGGGTTCTTTGATTTTCAAAGACCAAACTGAATCCACTCGCTCAAAGACGCTCTTTGAGGCAAAAAAGGCATCTAACACAAGAACGCTCGGCCGTTGATGGAGCAGAGACCATTCCAGAGCCATGGTGACCAAACGTTCTCCCAGAGTTGCGCAATGCTTTTCAGCAGGAGTATCTTCTTCAATTTGCGCTCGACCTTGATGAATCTGTAATGCCAAAGGCAAACAAAAAGGAGATTTAAGTTTTCCAATCAGAAGACCGATTGCTCCCCAATATTGCCCTCGAAAGTAAGAGGGCTTAGTTTGAGTCTCTGAATCTTGATGCAAGGTGACCACTCCCGGCATACGAGTCCCATCTTTAGGAACTTGAGTATGGTCGCCTAATAAAACGACTCTTTGACCAACCATAACTGTTTCATTTTGGGCTAAAACCCAACGGCTCCATTGCTCTTGCAAGCCGAACAATGACCACGTATCTGAACGAAAAAAACGAAGCAACGAATGGTAACCTGTGACTTCTAAAAGCCAAAAACGACAAAACGACGAAACCCCTGCGATTTCACTGGAACCAATAAACCCTAAAACTAAAACGCTAAAGACTAACCAACTACTGTGATGAGAAAAGACTTTACGAAAACCTCTTAATGATTCATAAATATAGACGAGCATGTGACCTCCTTTTTTTCTCGTTTGAGAAATGTTTTTCCCATGGAGGTTGCATGCTCAAACTGAGCAGTTGCTCGTTTTTATTAAAATTTTAGTTCATCTCCTCTTAATTTTTGAGAAATCTTTATCAAAACTCGTGACTGACGAGTTAAGTATGATGATAAGGCTCACCGCGTAAAATGGTGAAGGCTCGATATAGCTGCTCCAGTAAAATCAATCTCACCATCTGATGTGTAAATGTCATGTCAGAGAGACGTAAATAATGGACTCCGGAAGGCAACAAAGACTTCTCAAAACCATACGCGCCTCCAATGAAAAAATTAATTTGTGGCCAGCCGAGCGGCATTTGTTTTTCTAACCATCGTGCTAAACCTGTCGAAGTTTGTCGCTTCCCGTTTTCATCCAAAAAAACGTTTAATTCCGAAGGATTCAGGCACTCCAGCAGCTTTTCAGTTTCCTGCCTGCGCCACTGTTCAACAGTCCCTGAAGCGTATTGTGCGGGGCGGATTTCCTCCGAATCAACCTTAATGTAATGCGAAAGTTTTTTCCGATAAATGCTAATTCCATCCTGCACAAACGGAAGTTGCGTTTTTCCAATCCAAATCAAACGGACACTTCTCATAAATACGATCAGGGTTCATGTAGCAGGTTGTCAGAAATTAATTCTCATGTGCCGAATAGTATTGCAGACATCGGCAAAAGACAACGCAAAACATTTTCAGAAATGGATTGTGATTGTCAGCAAATCCGCTATCTTTTTATAATGCTGCCTGCACTGCAATGGATACTGTGCCGACACTCAATTAATCTTATTTATTCAATGTAGATGTCAGAAGACCCAGCAAACAAACCCGTCAGAGTCGGCAACAGCCATGTTCTTAAAGAACAGCTGCTTTACAGAGGACGCTGGTCAGAGATTGTTGAATTCAGCTATGAAGATGACGAAAAACAACTTCGAAAATGGGAAGGTTTGCACCGCAAACACCAGGCTGCTGCAGTAATTATTGTGGCTCAGTTGAAGCCTTCAGGACGATATATTTTGATTCGCCAGTTTCGACCTCCTGCAGATTCTTATATTTTAGAATTTCCAGCGGGATTGGTTGATCCCGGGGAGGCTTTCGAGACAACTGCGACACGTGAACTTTTAGAAGAAACAGGTTATGTTGGAACAGTTGAAAAACTAAGCCCCCGCTTGTTTTCTTCTCCAGGCATTCTTTCAGAAACCGTTTCTTTTGTGCATTTATCGGTTGATGAAAACATGCTTGAAAATCGGCAACCGATTGCTGAAAATGAGCCCGGAGAATTCATCACCGTTTTCCTGAAATATCCTGATGAAATTTCGGAATTTTTCAACGAAGAGATGAAAAAAAACGTTATGTTTGACGTAAAGCTTTACACTTATTTCATGGCACAGGGACTTTTGTAATTTTTTTTCACCAAACCTGAAAATGAATAATCTTTCCGGAATTGATCTTTCACAGAATAATTTGTCACCGGCAATCGGAATTGACAAATCTGTCGATGATAAAATGACTCTTGTTCCGGAAGCCATTTTGACAAATCCGGAAGCAAACAAGATTTTTGAAGACTGGTATTCACAACAAAGTGATCCTGAAACCGCGGAATCTCTCTTCAAAAAACTCACTCTGCTTTCTTTGAAACCTCCCACTCTGCTGGCAGCGTTACTCTTTTTGCAGTATCAAAAAGAAGTTGATTTGCCTGAGCAGTTTGAAAAAATAGTTCCGGATGATACCGGAAACCTTTTTGCTCAAGCAATTCTCCTTTATCAGCGGATGCTCAAGGTACATCAATTTCCGGAACGCCCCAAAAATCCTGAACAGGCCGAACTCACCCTGCGCATGTTATTTACAGTGCTGGCAGACGTACAGTTGCTGGCAGTCTTCCTGGTCCTGCAGCTTCAGAAAATGGAACAGATGGAGTCGCTTTCTCCGGAAAAGAGGGATGCAACAGCTTGGACTGCAATGCATGTCCATGCTCCCTTAGCGGGACGCTTAGGGATTTTCTGGATCAAGGCTGAGTTGGAAGACCGTGCATTTCGGCATCTGGAGTATGAAAGTTATCAGAACTTGAAGAAAAAAATTGCTCGAAAACGAAGTGCGCGTTCAGACAATGTTGCAAGAATTTTAGCCAAGATTCAGCTAATTTTGAATAATGCCGGAATTACCCATGAAATTCAAGGACGCTACAAACGTTTTTATTCCATTTTTCAAAAACTGGAAAAAGTAGATTACGATTTTGAACGTATACAGGATTTGATTGCTTTTCGTGTAGTAGTTAATAATGTTGATGAATGTTATGCGGCACTGAGTTTCATTTATGAAAACTGGACTCCGGTAAAAAATCGTTTCAAGGACTATATCGTCAAACCAAAATCCAACGGCTATCAGTCACTTCACACGACTGTCACGGATTTGAGGGACGATGATCCAGGATATTCAAGGCCAATTGAAATTCAAATTAGAACCCGTAAAATGCACCGGATGGCTGAATATGGGGTTGCGGCGCACTGGCTTTACAAGGAAAAAAGACAACAGCCCAATGAAAAAACTGACGAACAATTTGAAGAATCCCCGGCAGAAAAAACCACAACAGACAAAGATGACGAAACGATACCGCTAATAGATTTGTTTAGTGACAATATTTATGTCATGACTCCCGCACGAGAAATTCGGGAATTGCCTCAAGCCGCCACACCCGTTGATTTTGCCTATGCAATTCACACTGAAGTCGGCAACCGCATGATCGGTGCAAAAACCAATGGAAACATCACACGCCTCGACCGTTCCCTGCACAGTGGGGACACTGTAGAAATCCTGACCTCACCACGGCAGGAACCACGGAAAGAATGGCTTGAGTTTGTTAAAACACGTCACGCCCGCAATAAAATTAAACATGCTTTACACGAACGGAGCAGGGAAGGACGGCGAAAAGAAGGTATGGAAAAGCTGGAGCGAGAATTCCGTAATCACGACCTTCACCTTAATCGTTTGATCCGTGAGGGACGCATGGAACATGAATCCCGTCAGCACAAAAATCAGGAATTTGAACATATCTTGTTTTGCATTGGTGACGGTTCCATCCGCTGTGATGAAGTTCGCCGTTGGTTTGTCACTGACTCTAACTCAGCCTCGGAAAGTATTGCACTGGAAACTCCAAAACTGGCTAAAACAAAAAGAAAATCACGGAAAAAGAACACCAGCCTTGCATCTTCAGGAAGTATTATTCTAGTGGATGGTATGGACAATGTTATGACACGCATTGCCCGCTGCTGTTCTCCTGCGAAATACCAGGCGATTCAGGGCTATCTCACTCAAGAAAGAGTGATTACCATTCATAAAGAAAAATGTTCTTTTTTACAGAAATTAAGTCCGGATCGGTTTATTAAAGTGCATTGGGAACGCAAGATGTAAGCGTATATTAAATTAGCGAGAGTTTTTTCCAAGTTATTCAAAATCTACATGCAGGAAATGAAATGCATTCCTTCGTAAGCTGACTTTCCAAAAAGCAAATAGTAAGGATAAACACTGAGAACAAAGCAGTTATCTCTTCCAGAAAGAAGGAAAGAGCAATACAAGTGCAGAGAACATTTCCAGTCTTCCAACGAGCATCAGCCAGGCAAGGAACCATTTCCCCGTAGTTGAAATATGGGCATAGTTTTCTGAAGGCCCAACATCACCAAATCCCGGACCAACGTTCATCACTGCGGAAATGACTGAACTCATTCCGGTCTGAAAATCCATGGGATCAATAATAACCATCACGCATGCTCCACCTAAGACGAGAAAGATGTTGGCTATGAAATAACAGATTGAGAGGTTGATGGCAAACGGATCAATGGCACGCTGATTAAGAAGAATCGGCAGGATTGTCCGGGGCTGAAAAAACATTTTCTTGATCGTTGTCACCATGTATTTCCAGATGATGACAAAATGCACAATTTTAATACCGCTGGTGGTGGAGCCCGCACAAGCACCAATAAAGCAAACCGTATAAAGCAGCATCTGAGCTGACTGAGGCCACAGTTCATAATCTGCGGTTGTAAAACCGGAAGTGGTCAGTAGAGAAATTATTTGAAAAGAAGCATATCGCAGTGCATCAAAAAATTGATCATAGGTTCCACTCATCCACAAAATTAATGTTGAAATTCCGCAGAAAAAGCCAATGATAACGGCATACCAGCGTAATTCGGTGTTGACTCGAACTAAATTCCATTCCCCTTTCAACATGTGGTAAAAAAGCATAAAAGTCATTCCGCCAAGGAACATAAAAATCGTAACAACCCAATCAAAATAAGCATTGCTATAATAGCCAAGACTGGTATTTTTGGGAGAAAATCCTGCTGTAGCAACAGTCCCAAAGGCATGACACAGTGAGTCAAACAAAGACATCCCTCCGCCCCAAAGCAACAATGTTTGCAGCAGGTTCAATCCGAGATAAATCCCCCAGAGCCAAATCATGGCGTCACGGTTGCGCGGGAGAAATTTTTCTTTAGTGATGACTTGTCCGGGACTGGACTCTGCGCGAAAGATTCGTACCCCAGCCATGCCGTGAGGCAAAAAGATCAAGGTCAGAGTCAGAAATCCCATACCGCCAAGCAGATGTGTTTCGCTGCGCCAGAATAACAGCCCATGCGGTAAGGATTCAATATCCGTCAGAATAGTTGCACCGGTTGTGGTGTAACCTGACATCATTTCGAAAAATGCATCTGTGAATACCGGAATTGAGCCGTGAAACACAAACGGCAGTGCTGAAACTGCGGAAACAATTACCCAACCAAAAACCGCAATGAGGACTGCGTCGCGGAATGTTAATTCATAATTGCTTGGAGAAAACCACCATAAAGGCAAGCCCATCCCAAAAGCAACTACCGCGGAAATAAGCAGAGGGCTGAAGTCGTTCTCCTGATAAATCAAAGAAACTGCTATCGGGAACAACATGGCGATACTGGTAACTAACAGCAGTGTCCCAATGACGTATGCTATGGAACGAAAATGCATTAATTTTTTCTATACATCCGTATGTATTTTCTCGACATTTACCTGGCCCTTTTACTCATCGTCTGATGCGGCATCTGACAGTGGTGTGGATTGAACTTCAGGATTATTCAAAACATCGGCTATTACCTTCATGATATGGATCGTATTACTGTCTGCAATTGGATAATCAAACACAAGAAGTCCCTTTTTTTCCTCACCCTGCATCAAAGGGTAAACCATAATTTCTTTAGCAAGGATGTCTTTAATACGATAAAAATCCTGACCTTTTTGTTTACCATCAAAATAATTTTTGAAGATGATTTCAAAGTGAGCCAAGTCTATTTTCTCTAGATGGACTCTTACTTCATCATCACGCTTAGGTCTGATATGATAAATCATTTCCTTCTGAACGGAGCCTGCTCCATCTTCTGGATTTTGACGGCTAGTATTGCAAATAACCGCGATACCTTTCGCATAATTAGCAATGGTGTACTTGTAGAGAGCTTCTATTACATTTTCCCAGTCTTTTCGTATCACTTCGTGAGGATGATGACCTATTATTTTATGTTTAAAAAATAATCCCATAAGGCATTTAGATAAACAGGTTTAAAATAATGGTGGCAGAAAATAATCATCCACAGTGAAATATTACCAGCATCTGATTTGTTTAGCTGACACCGTTCGTGATAAAGTGATATTGTAAAATGACTTTGCCATTCATTCAACACAAAAATATTCCCGCCATGCAAGCAGCAAAATTTTCCTGGAATAAACGTTTTCAACGCTGGTTGATCACAAAATTGCTTGTGGTGCTGATTAGAATTACCGGAAGTACAACACGCCTAAAGCAAGTAAATCGGGAAGTCCTGAAAAAAGCTCTGCAGGAATACGGTAGTGTTATTGTGGCCACTTGGCACCAAAACATATATTTCAGCATCTGGCTTCTGCGTAATCAAGAGCTGACAGCTTTGATCAGCAGCAGCGAAGATGGTGCAGTTATTTACGATGTTTTTGACCATTACGGTTACCCTGCCGTGCGGGGGTCAACCACCAGAGGTGGAATTCCCGCACTGAAACAAATGATTAAATTGCTCAAGGATAAAACTTCGGTTGCTATCACGCCGGACGGCCCATTGGGTCCTCCGGAAAAAATTCAGTCCGGAGTTATCCTGCTTGCTAAATACGCCGGTGTTCCCATCATACCCTGGCACTATGCAGCTAATCATCAATGGAATCTCAATAGTTGGGACAGACACAAAATACCAAAACCTTTTTCTTCAATTGTAGAATCTTTTGGGGAGCCGTTTTATGTCCCAAAAAAGCTGCCGCCTGAGAACGTTCCTGTTTTATGCGAAAAGCTGGAAACTATTTTGAAAGAACTTGCGCTTAAAACAACTGAGGTGCTTAAATTCGAAGAAAACTAAGCAAAAACTAATTATACATTTAATTGGCAAATTGCTTTTCGAAGGCGTCAAAAAAGCGATCTACATCATCAGGAATTAAATGGTTGATTCCTGCTGCCGCGGCCCGACCTCCTCCGGAAAATTTAAGACATAATTTCTCAGCACCTTGAGGTTTTGAAATTGGAGCACGTACACCAACTAGAAAAGTGCCGTCTGTACGTTCAACCAGGAGCGTATGAGCCAGATCAGGAGCTTCCCGCGCGACTTGATTGCTGAACACGCCTGAAACTCGTCTGCACCATGCTGCGTTTGGAAACTGATAAATTCTTCCCACTGTAGTTTTTCTAAGAGGAAGTTTTTCTTCCGCCAGGAGCATGTCATTCCGGAAGCCTGCGCGCAGTTGCTTTAATTCACCGGACGCACGGTAAAATTCGAACGGTTCTGAAAACGGTTGCAGAGCCAGAAATAAAGTTTCCGGTGAAAAATGCAAATCGTCTATCGTTTCACCATAAGAGTTGTAATTGATCAACTCTCCCAATTCCCGTAATTCAATAATCTTTTTCGGATCAAGTTTCAAACTGTCTGCAAGTTGATGTGCAGAGGAGTGAAGGTTGTCACCAAAAGCTGCTGCTATGGCCCACAGACGATGTTTACCTTCCAAGTAACGATCAACCAGAATACTTGTGCATACACCGGGGCTGGTGTCTATGTGTGGATGAAAAAGCGGGGATTCCGGATTTTCTCCGGCAAAGTGGTGATCAAAATAGTGAACAGTGTTACCTTGTTTAAGCAGCTGCAGGAGATAATCACGGTTGGTATGAGACGAAATATCTAGCACCGTGATCACACTGTCATGTGCTGAAACAACATGTTTCAGCAACAAGGTGTCACGTTTCACTCCGGTGACAAGACGGCTTTTTTGAGGATTGTGTAATCGCAATTGATGCAGGGCGCAGATTCCATCGGCATCCCCGTTGAAGATGTCAATGTAAGGCATGACGGCCCAACTTATTCATACGTTGATGAAAATGATTTGCGCAATTACGAAGGCAAAAAAAAGGAGAACTCCTATCACAGCAACAGATCCTGAAGAAAGAAATCTGTCATCCGAATTAGCGCCCAGGGAATTGAGACGGTTGGAACTTGCCGGACGTATTGTTGTTGCTGAAACTTTCTTGGCTATAATTTTTGGTGGCATTAATCTTAAAGTATTTAATTGTTATTTTTTCCTACTGCGATTCTATAATAAAGTTTGCAAAATAAGAACCAACTTTGTACAAACTCTGAATAAATTTTTTGTCTCCGAAAATTCTTAAATCCTGCTTTTTTGATTGCGCAAATAATGATCAACTAAAACCAAATTAATCATGGCCTCTACCATCGGTACAGCACGCGGTAAAACACAGGGATCGTGACGCCCTTTTGCTTTCAGCTTAACTGCCCGCCCGTCACGAGTAACTGTGTCCTGCTCAAAGTTGATCGTTGCGGTTGGTTTAAAAGACACGCGCAAATCGATCTCTTCACCGTTTGATATTCCACCCTGAATTCCTCCGGAACGATTTGTGTTTGTCCGGATATTTCCTTCCCGCATTACAAACGCATCGTTATGTTCTGAACCTTTGAGTTTCACAGATTCGAAACCCAAGCCAAACTCAACCCCCCGTGTGGCCGGCAGCGACATCAATGCCTTTGCCAAATCCGCGGTCAGTTTATCAAATACCGGTTCTCCCAATCCGGCAGGAACATTCCGGACAACGGCCCGGATGATTCCACCTACGCTATCACCGGATTTCCGGACTTCATGAATACGCGCAATCATAGCTTCCGAAGCTTCCGGATCCGGACAGCGCACAATGCTGGCTTCAACCTGTTTTTCGTTGACAGTTAGTTTATCCACTGTGGATTTTATTTCATGGATTTGTTCCACCCACGCAATCGTCTGAATCTGATCCCAGTTTTGCAACAGCTTTTTTGCGATTGCACCGGCTGCCACTCGTCCTACAGTTTCACGCGCACTTGATCGTCCACCTCCCATCCAGTCTCTGAAACCATATTTCTTGTCAAAAGTGAAATCGGCGTGGCTGGGACGATACAAGTCCTTGAGGTGATCATACGCGTGTGACTTGGCATCCTCATTTGACACCATCACCGAAATTGCTGTACCTGTGGTTCGTCCCTCAAAAACTCCTGAAAGAATCCTGGGAGTATCGCTTTCCTTACGCTGTGTTGTAATTTTGCTCTGCCCGGGACGTCTCCTGTCCAGTTCATACTGGAGGTCATCCTCACACAATGGCAGTCCGGAAGGACAGCCGTCAATGACTACACCAACTCCGCCTCCATGAGATTCACCCCAGGTTGTGATACGAAATAATTGTCCGAAACTGTCACCCATTTTTTATCTTATTTGAATTGGCACACTTTTTTGCTCGTGTTAAAGTCCTGTCAGCATAACCATTTTACTCTGAAGGTGCAAGAAACTTGGCGGCCAAATCTTGCAATTTCAGGCTGTGAACACTAAACTTGTAATGCAAAATAAACCGAAGTAATTTATCAAAAATGATTTGCATTTCAACTCAGTTACCACAAAATGACACAACTTCACAAATCAGGTCCAAAATGGGTGATGTACAGTTCCATGGGTTTGGAACTTGGTTTGTCAGTAATTGTGGGTTTTCTGATTGGAAATTGGCTGGACGAATGGTTGGGAACAGAGCCCTGGTTTTTGCTGGTATTTGGAATTGCAGGAATCACTGCGGGATACAGAAGTATTTTTCGTTTGGTAAAACGCGTACAAGCTGATGCTGAATCAGAACAGGAAAAATAAAAATTTTCTTTTTAGTAAAACCAAAAATGCAGCCGGGAGTTAAAGACAAATTAAACTCTGACTCCAATGCCGTGGAGCCACAGGATGTCAGTGATGATTCAGAAACTTTGACAAACAGAGTTCAGTCAGATTCAGCTTTTTCTGAAGCGCCTGAAGACCTGGTTTCTGTAAACGAAACTGTTCAATCCAAACAAGCCTATTTTTTCAGAAATCTACTTTTAAGTGTCAGCATCATTTTAGTTGCTGGTACAGCAATATTTAGTCTTGACCTTTTAGCTCCTGTTATGTTAGGATGCGGGGTTATAGGTTTTAACTATTTCTGGACAATGCAGTTTGTCCGGAAGATGTTGCTTGAGCGAAAATTACAAGCACTGGATTTACTGTTTCCCCTGGCAAAATTCGGAATTTCCGTTATGATTTTGTTTGTTGCATTGCAGTACTTGGAATTATCGCCATGGGGTCTGCTGATCGGACTTTCCAATCTTCCGCTCGCCGCAATCATTTATTCTTTTATCAGGGTGATGCACCCTCAGAAGTCTGTTTAAGTCAATCAATAAAAACTACAGAATGAACAAAAGACTTGCTCTAATTAGTGTTTTTTTGCTGGCAGCCTCACCTGTTTTTGCTGCCGAGGGATTCACTTGGGCTCACTTTTTACTTGGCGGATTAGAACAGCCGCTTGTGAATCTCGGCATTGATCCGGTTCCAATATTGGATTTACTGATAGTGGCATTTTTCCTGGTTGTTTTCGCTTATATTGCGGGAAGGCCCTTCAGACAAACTGATATGCTGGAGCCTTCCGGATTTGCAAATATTTCAAATTTTGCAGAAATTATTGTCAGTGTAATTCTAAATTTTTTAAGCGGGATCATCCGCCATGGTATTGGAGCACGCCCAATTCTTCCTTTACTGGGAACTTACGGCTTATTCATTTTGCTGCTCAATCTTGCCGGACTTGTTCCGGGCTTCAATCCACCTACAGATCAATTTAATGTTACAATTCCCTTTGCAGTCATTATTTTTCTTATGACTCACTTTTTGGGGATTCGTCAGCATGGAGCCGGTTACATAAAACAGTTTCTGGGCCCCATGCCGTTACTTGCGCCACTGATGTTTCCCGTTGAGGTTGTCAGTCATTGTGTGCGCCCGCTTTCCCTCTCAATCCGCCTGTTTGGAAACATGATTGGAGATCATAAAGTTGTCATGATTTTCACGTCAATTCTAGCTGTCGGACTACCCATTCCATTTATGGGCCTGGGAATTTTGGTGTCAGTATTACAAGCATTTGTCTTTGTCCTGCTGTCTGCCATTTATTTTGAACTCGCAATGAGTGAAGCTCACTGATTGCGCTGATTTATTTAACATCAAAAAGGATGTCATGAAAAAAT
>JYMV01028171.1_pt1 | contig 13609 bp, 14 predicted proteins | sample 338911 | NCBI WGS metagenome assembly JYMV01 (sample SAMN03354496, study PRJNA234377) | hydrothermal vent metagenome | biome: Deep sea; feature: Hydrothermal plumes at the Eastern Lau Spreading Center, Western Pacific Ocean; material: Seawater | place: Tonga | collected 2009 | depth 2000 m m
GAATTGAATCTATTTTCATAATCCTGTCGCCTTAATGACAGCCTTAAACCTTGTATAATGTTATGGATTATACTACCGATCATTTTGTTTCGCTCAATTTGAGCCCGTCAATACAACTTAATTACGATAAAAAACATGCCTTGACCCTCTAAAATGCTCTAAATCCTTGTAGTGGGATTATTTTAAGTTTCTGTTATCATAAAAAAAACAGGAGCCAATATGAAAGCTGTCTTAAAAACCCTTTTACAACCCTTCTTAACCTGGATTTTTAAGGTAGAAGTTCATGGTATGGATAACTACCATAAAGCGGGTAAACGCGTTTTAATTATTGCTAATCACACCTCATTTCTCGATCCACTACTCCTGGGCGTTTTTTTACCTGATGACGTAACCTTTGCAATTAATACTCAAATTGCCAAAAACCGACTCATTAAATTATTTCTTGGGTTAGCGCAGGTTTTTGTCATGGACAATACTAATCCTTTATCTCTAAAATCTCTGGTCAACTTCATAAAAACAGACCAAAAAACAGTGATTTTTCCAGAGGGCCGAATTACTATCACCGGTTCCTTGATGAAAATATACGAGGGTACCGGCATGGTTGCCAATAAAACTCAGGCCGCCGTACTCCCAATCCGCTTAGAGGGTTCCCAATACAGTTACTTTTCCCGTCTTAAGAAAACACACCGATTGCAACTCTTTCCAAAAATAACCATTCATATACAACCCCATAGTTTCATTACGCCACCGGATGATCTTAAAGGACGCGCAAGACATTCTTACAGTGGCCAACAAATAACAGCTTTAATGACAGGGATGATGTTTGCCAGTAGCCGATACCAACAAACTGTTTTTTCTGCCCTACTCGAGGCTCGACGACGCCATGGCGGGGCACACCTCATTGCAGAGGATATAGATCGCCAACCTTTACATTACAATGCCCTGATAACCCGGACCTTTATCGTAGGCAACCTGCTCAAACGATGGACCAGCGAGACGGAAACCATCGGTATAATACTACCCAATTCAACCAAAACATTGAATGTTATTCTTGGGTTACAACTGTATAACCGCGTCCCCGCAATGATCAACTTTTCCATGGGCTCTGCCGGAATGATTTCTGTCTGCGAAACCGCTGTTATCAAAACGGTAGTCACTTCACGCCGATTTATTTCACTGGCAAAACTGGATGCTGATATTGAAAAATTAACGGCCTCAGTTAAAGTCATTTTTCTGGAAGATCTCATTGAAAGCGTCGCCATTACAGACAAGCTTCTCGCCTTATATCAATGTTACTTTGCCCAATCTATTTATAATAAAATCACTCCCAAACCAACAGATAGGGCCATTATCTTATTTACTTCAGGCTCAGAAGCTACGCCCAAAGGCGTGGTATTATCACACCAAAACATCTTAGCCAACCACAGTCAATTAGCCTCGGTGATCAGTTTTACACCGCAGGACATCGTCTTAAATGTATTACCCATGTTTCATTCATTTAGTTTTACCGTCGGCACACTGTTGCCGGTATTGAATGGCATGAAAACCTTCCTTTACCCAACCCCGTTACATTTTAATCTTATTCCTGAAATTTCCTACGAGTTAAATGCCACCGTCTTTTTTGGCACCAACACTTTTTTATCTGCCTATGGTCAAGCGGCACACCCGTATGACTTTCAAAGTATTCGTTATGTTTTTGCTGGTGCAGAAGCCTTACAACGAAATACTCGTGAGCTTTGGTCAGACAAATTCGGCATTCGAATCTTCGAAGGTTACGGTACAACTGAAACCAGTCCGGTACTCTCCGTTAATAGCCCCACGCACTATCAAGCTGGCTCTGTAGGACAGTTTTTACCCGGAATCGATTATCAGCTAGAAACAATTCCAGGGATTAACTCCGGCCAACAACTCCACGTTTCCGGTAGTAATATCATGCTAGGTTATCTACTCTCTGATGCGCCCGGGGAATTGGCCCCCCCCCTCCTCGCCCTTTGGTCCCGGCTGGTATAACACCGGCGATATAGTCACCGTCAGTGCAAACGGATTCCTAACCATCTGCGGTCGCAGCAAACGATTTGCAAAAATCGGAGGTGAAATGATTTCCCTTGCGGTTGTCGAAAAACTAGCGGGGGCAACTTGGCCTGATTCACAACATGCCGCAACAACAGCCCCTGATCTCAAGAAAGGTGAACAAATCATATTATTAACCACACAGAAAGAGGCAACACTTAAAGCGCTCACGGCAACACTCAAAGCACAAGGATTAAGCACCCTGAATATACCCAAGACAATTATCTTTAAGTACGAAATCCCCACCCTCGCGACCGGTAAGACTGACTACCCTGCTGTTACAAAACTGATAGCCGCCGCGGCCACTAATCAAAAATAACAAACCCGTCAGTCAATCTCATGGACAAAAATATTCTGATATTACTGATCGTACAATTTTTATCAGCCTTTGCTGATAACGCAATTTTGTTTACCGTTATCGCGATTGTTTTGCAAACCTCAGCGGCGGCAAGTTGGTATATTCCGGCTTTACAAGCCGTCTTTCTTATTGCCTTTGTTCTACTCGCACCTTGGGTGGGTGCAATTGCAGATAGTTATCCCAAACCTAAAATACTGATCATTGCAAACCTCATCAAAGCTTCGGGTGCATTTTTATTATTTCTCGCCATTGAACCCATCATCGCCTACGGAATCATTGGTATTGGCGCCGCACTTTACAGCCCTGCAAAATACGGCATCTTACCCGAATATAGCCAGCAACAAGCCTTACTAAAGGCCAACAGTTGGGTTGAGGGATCGACTATTCTTGCGGTTTTATCCGGAATGGTTATTGGCGCCAGAATTGCCGATCAGTCCATTGAACAAGCGCTCATAACTGTGCTTATTTTGTTTATAACTTCCGCAGCCATTACGCTACTCCTCCCGAAATCAAAGCCATCCCCCCGTACACTAACAACCGGCATTTCTGTTTTCATAGCACAACTTAAAGGGTTTTTCACCCACCCGCTTTGCCGGTTCGCCTTAGTCAATGCAGCGATATTCTGGGCAACCGCCGCAACACTTCGGGTCATCATAATTGCCTGGGCACCGTTAACGCTGCAGTTAACTAATGCCAGTGAGATTGCCGAACTCACCTTCTTTCTTGCCATCGGAATTATTTTAGGTTCTTCATTAGTCCCACGGCTTATCCCCTTTGATAAATTGCGTAGAGTACTAATTCCTGCTTATTTTATGGGCGTTTTAATAATCATCTTGAGCCTGGTCACTCTGCTGATTCCCGCCCGTATTACGCTGATGCTCATCGGCTTTATGGGTGGACTTTATATTGTCCCTATTAATACAACCCTACAAGCCCTTGGCCACCAAAGTATCGGAAGTGGTCGAGCCGTTGCCCTTCAGGGATTTTCACAAAACATTGCTATGCTGTGCGCGATAGGCTTATACACCTTATCGACATCTTTCTCATTACACCCTAACCATGCCATTACAATTTTAGGCTGCAATATTTTACTCTGCGCAACCCTTGCATTCTTATGCTTACCCAAGAACCTAGCATTGACCCCAACAAAAAAGAGTTAAAACAACACCTAAAAAAACTATAAACCAGCTATTTACAACCATGAAAAAAGAACAACTGGCTGTCGTTGATGAACAGGATAAGGTCATTGAAATTAGAGACCGGGATGAAATACACCGGTTAGGATTGCGCCACCGCGCTGTTCACATTCTGATATTCAACCAAAAACAAGAACTTTTTTTACAAAAACGTTCACATAAAAAAGATATTAATGCTGGCTTATGGGATAGTTCTGCTGCGGGTCATGTCGATGCTGGTGAAGAGTATAAGGATTGTATTACCCGAGAAGTCCATGAAGAATTAGGCGTAACACTAAACACCCCCCCAGAATTGTTATTTAAGCTTAGCCCTTCTTATGAAAATGGCATGGAATTTATTCACGTCTACTGCTGCCAGCATAATGGCCCTTTTATGCTCTGCAGGGATGAGATTGACCAAGGCCAGTGGGTTTCAAGTGCTAAAATATCACAACTGGTTGCCGAAAATGCCCCGCATTTAACAGCAACGTTCAAGTCTATCTGGAAACCTTTTATGACGTTATCTAAGCCCTCTCAATCAGAGCAAATCCATGGCCGTATCTCGTAACCAATTAATCGCATTTTATAACGCTTTGTTAAAGGTCAGTGATTTTCAAGACTATGGGCCCAATGGCCTGCAAATTGAAGGTACCCATGAAATCAAAAAAATTGCCTTCGCTGTTTCCGCAACGGCAGAATCAATCTCACAAGCTGTTGATTTTAAAGCAGATGCTTTAATCGTTCATCACGGTCTTTTTTGGTCCTTTCATGGGGCAAAACCTTTAACAGGTCCCTTTGCCAGGCGCATTTTTCCACTGGTTAACAACCAAATCAATTTACTGGGTTATCACCTTCCTCTAGATGCTAATTTGGCTATGGGTAATGCAGCTGAAATAGGTAAACACCTCCATTTGCAAAACATTGAACCCTTTGGTAACTACCAAGGCTGTCCGACCGGCATCCAAGGTCAGCTAATTGCTACGTTAACCGCGCAGCAATTAGCTGATCGTTTAGCACTCCTGTTAAACCATCCTGTCATTCTTGCCTCGGCGAACAAAACATCTTTTATTGATTCCATTGGAATTATTACTGGCGGTGCCAACAGTGACTGGAAACTGGCCTCAGAACAAGGTTTAGACGGCTATATCACCGGTGAAATCAGCGAGCATGATTGGCATGAAAGCCAAGAATCAGGAATTCACATGTTCGCCGGCGGACACCATGCGACAGAACAATTTGGCATTCAAGCATTATTAAAGAAAACACAGGCTGAATTTGATGTTGAGTGTGTGTTCTTCAACAGTCAAAACCCCGCTTAAACCCTTACCACAACCCGTTATACTTAACTATCCGGCTATGACTGATTTTTTAGAACTTACTTGACCCAGACTCCATTTACAATAGCAATAAATGCAGTCATCAAAATAGCACGCCGCCCATGAAAAAAGAAAACGTCACTATTCCCGTCAATGAAAAAATATCAATTTCTTCCGTTTGGCATACTCCGAATGATTACACCAGAATATTGATTATTGCACACGGCGCAGGTCACGGTATGACATCTGCCTTTATCAGCCAACTACACGAGCAAATGGCCGAAAAAGACATCCTTACCATTAAGTTTAATTTCCCCTATATGGAAAACGGCCGAAAAGCCCCCGATCGTCCACTCATTCTAGAAACCACTTGGCAAGCTGTTATTAATTTTGTCTTGGAAAAAACCCAAATTAATCCTGAACAATTGTTTATTTCCGGTAAAAGCATGGGGGGACGATACGCAACCCATTTTGCTGCTAACACTGATTTAACGTTAGGGGGAACTATCGTCTATGGTTACCCGCTGCATGCTCCTGGAAAAACGGATCGTTTAAAAAATGAACATTTTCCTCAAATCACCTGTCCTTTATTATTTTTCCAAGGAACACGCGATACGCTGGGAAAAATAACCTTATTGGAAGCATCACTCTCAAAATTATCAAACCAACCCACCTTAACGATTGTGGACGGCGGCGACCATTCATTTAAGCTATTAAAACGCCTAAATAAAAATCCAGAAATGGTGATGGCCGAATTGACAGAAAAAACCAGCCAGTGGATTAAACAACATTAACCCAAAACACGGTGCGCTGATTTGGACGCTCTCCTGTCAGTCGTATACTTAAATCAATTTAGCCCACAAATCATGTGCATCCGCATCTTCTATTTCGACCTTAACCCAATCGCCTACCTGTAGGTCTGTAGCACCATCAATAAAAACCTGACCATCTATTTCTGGTGCATCAAAACGACTGCGGGCAACGGCACCTTCGTCGACCACCTCATCGACTAACACTTGTTCAATCGTGCCAATACGATTTTTCATTTTAGCCGCACTAATTTCAGCCTGATGTGCCATAAAGCGTTTTAATCGTTCCTCTTTTACCGGTTCAGGAACCGGATCTGCTAACGCATTAGCAACAGCACCCTTAACCGGCGAATAGGTAAAACACCCCACGCGATCTAATTGTGCGGCGGTCAGAAAGTTTAATAACAACTCAAACTCAGCTTCCGTTTCCCCCGGAAAGCCGACGATAAAAGTACTACGAATAACAATTTCAGGACAAATCTTGCGCCATGCTTGAATCCGTTCTAAATTATTTTCTGTCGCGGCCGGGCGTTTCATTAATTTTAAAATCCGAGGACTCGCATGTTGAAAAGGTATATCCAAATACGGTAAGACTTTACCCTCTGCCATTAACGGAATGATATTATCCACATGCGGGTAAGGATAAACATAATGCATTCGCACCCACACCCCTAATTCACCCAATGCCCGTGCCAAATCATAAAACTGCGTTTTCCAGGTCTGACCGCGCCAATGACTTTCCTGATAACTAATATCTACGCCGTAAGCACTAGTATCTTGAGAGACCACCAACAACTCCTTAACACCTGCTGCCACAAGTTTTTCAGCCTCCACCAAAACATCGTCAATCGAACGACTCACTAGGTCACCCCGCATGGAAGGAATAATACAAAATGTACAGCGGTGATTACAGCCCTCCGATATTTTCAAATAAGCATAATGACTGGGTGTCAATTTCACACCTTGTGGCGGCACTAAATTTTTATAAGGATCTGAAACAATGGGAAGATGATCATGAACAGCAGCGACCACCTGATCATAAGCATGCGCTCCTGTCACACTCAAAACTTGAGGGTATTTAGCGCGTATTTCATCTTCTCTGGAACCTAAACAACCGGTCACGATAACCTTACCGTTCTCGGTAATAGCTTCCCCAATACTATTCAGTGATTCCTCAACAGCAGCATCAATAAAACCACAGGTATTCACCACAACTAAATCAGCCGTATCATAATTAGCAACGATCTGATAGCCATCAGTCCGCAATGTTGTCAGAATACGCTCGCTGTCAACCAAAGCCTTAGGACAACCTAAACTAACAAATCCTACCGTAGGGTCTTTCATGTTCATCTCTTCTTTATGGATTATTTGCAATAATAATAGCACGCCTAGGCGCCGGCATCCCTTCGCAGGTCAAGTCCTGATTATCAGGATCTAAGAAATCTTGTAATGAATTAAAAGTCATCCACTCCGTACGGCGCTGTTCATCTACAGTTGTTTGACTGACATCAATTAACCGAACATTTTTAAACCCACAACGTTTTAACCAAAGGATCAAAGCCTCACAACTCGGTAAAAACCAAACATTACGCATTTTGGCGTAACGTTCTCCAGGCATCATCACATGATAACAATCTCCTTCCGTCACCAAGGTTTCCAAAACCAACTCCCCCCCCCGGACGCAAACAACTACGCAAGGCCTGCAAATGATCAATCGGTGAGCGTCGATGGTATAAAACACCCATCGAAAAAACAGTATCAAACAATGCCAAAGACGGCGGTAACTGCTCTAATGTCAACGGCAGCACATAGATGGGTGCTTCCCCATAGAGTTTTCTGATAGCCTGAAATTGCATTACATTAACCAATGTCGGGTCGATGCCAACAACCATTTTGGCTTGTTCACCTAATATTCGCCAACAGTGATAACCATTACCACAGCCCACATCCAACACCAAGCGATTACACAGTGGCGTTAACGCTGCTTTAAGTCGGTCCCATTTCCAATCAGAACGCCACTCCGTTTCAATAGGAATACCTAAAACATTAAACGGTCCTTTGCGCCAAGGATGAAAAACATGTAGCTTTTCCTTCAGATCCTCTTGCACGGCCGGCATCATATCCGTGGCATGACCAATCGTTACCACACCGTTTCTAAGCCCTTCTAGCGAGCCAAAGCCTTCTGGCAACGCCTCGACAATATCTTTCCAAGCCGTCAAACTACCGTGTTTTGACTGACTTAATGCCTGCTCCATTTGAGTGGGCAATAATTGCACCCATTGTTGAGCATTCCCCTCCGTCAGAACTTCAAATAACGGTCGATAATCAATCATTTCAACGCTAATATCGAGGCAAAATTGAAATACTGAAACCAAACCTCACTGCTCTCAAAACCAATACGATGAAGTCTGCTTTGGTGATCTGCTAACGTTTCAGGCAATAAGATATTATCAAGTGCCAACCGTTTCTGACTTATCTCAAGATCGCTATAACCATTAGCCTTCTTAAAAATATGATGCATTTCCGTATGTAATTCATTCTGGCGATCGTCAGAAAATTGTAACTTCTCCGACAAAATAAGAATGCCGCCCGGTAACAATCCCTGATAAGCATTCGTTAATAGCGACAAACGATCGCTAAGTGGCAAAAACTGCAGGGTAAAATTAAGTACAATGACAGAGGCCCTCCCAATAACGACATCTCGCACATCTGCTTCGATCACCTGAACCGGTATTAAACCATCATCTTCTTCAACTAGCTGCTGGCACTGCTCCACCATTGCCGGTGAATTATCAACAGCAATAATTTCACATGCCAACTCAGTTATTTGATGCCGCATTGATAACGTAGCAGCACCTAAGGAGCAACCAAGATCATAACAAATACTCTCCGGTTGAACAAAGCGCTCAGCCAACAGACCAATCGCCGAAATCATGGCCCTATAACCCGGCACAGATCGCTGGATCATATCCGGAAAAACAGTCACGACAGAGGCATCAAATTTAAAATCTGCCACCTCTACAAGCGGCTTAGAGAATATTGAATCTATCCGGGATGCCATTATTTACCATCAAATACCCGTCTATTAATCCTCAAGGCGCCAAGACCGCTAGATTATTCTTTCGTAATTTATCGATCATCGCGTCTAAGGAACCAACCCTCTTAACCTGCCCCTTAAAACTACTTCTGTAATTAGTAACCAAACTGACACCTTCAATAATAATATCGTAGACCAACCAAGTCCCTTGTTTCAGATACATTCGATAATTAACTGCGATAGGTTGGACGCCTGGCTGTAAAACTTCTGTTTTGACAACCGTTTTTTTAGCCTCTTTAGCCATTCTCAACGGCAAATAACGAATAGACCATTCTTTAAATTCCAGAAATGCACGCGTATAGGTTCGAAGTAATTTCACCTTGAATTCTTGCTTAAAAATAACCCGTTGTTCAGGCGTCGCCTTTTTCCACAACTTACCCAGAACTAATCTTGAAATACGCTCAAAATCAATACAAGGCTCAACAATTACTGTCACGTTATTGTATACGCTGAGAAAGTCTTTACTAACAGTTTCATCCTCTAAGCTGGCTTTGAACCGTACAGATGCTTCCTTTAAAACAACTTGAGGTGCTAATAAATCAGCTGCCACTACTCCCTTTAAAGGCGTTAACCATAAAACTAATAGCAAAATCCCCACGCCGTTCCCGATGTTATATTTTTTCATTTTTAGACTCATTAAATTCCTGTTAAGCGATCTTCCATACTATCGGCAAATTTTTATTATCAATCCCTGATACAATGCAATTTATCAACATTCAACTGTATATTTTATCTGCAAACCATGGAAAATAATATTCATTTCCCTACAACACGTATGCGACGTCTACGTAGTAGCAGCTTTTCCAGGCGTTTGGTTCGTGAATCACGGTTAACTGCCGATGACTTAATTTACCCTTTATTTATTATTGAAGGTCACAATTTATCTGAACCCATCCCCTCAATGCCCGGGATTAACCGGCTTTCAATTGACCGGCTCATTGATGAAGCACAAGAAATTCTGCAATTAGGTATTCCTGCGGTCGCCTTATTCCCTGTGCCTGACGCCACGGCTAAATCAGAAGATGCCGAACAAGCCCACAACCCTGACGGCCTTATTCAACGTGCTATCAGAGCATTAAAAGCACAATGCCCGGACTTAGGCCTTATTTCTGATGTAGCCCTAGACCCCTACACCGCACACGGCCAAGATGGCCTTATTAATGAAAAAAACTATGTCTTAAATGATGAAACTATTACGGTTTTAGTCAAACAAGCGCTCTCTCATGCACAAGCAGGCGCTGATATTCTGGCACCGTCCGATATGATGGATGGCCGGATTGGCGCGATCCGTCAAGCGCTTGAAGAACACGGCTATAGCAACACGCAACTTCTCGCCTACTCTGCCAAGTATGCTTCCAATTTTTACGGGCCATTTCGCGATGCAGTAGGTTCTAAGGCTGCACTTGGAAACGCTGATAAAAATAGCTACCAAATGGATCCCGGCAATACCCATGAAGCCTTAAAAGAGGTCGCTCTGGACTTGAGCGAAGGTGCTGACATCGTTATGGTAAAGCCAGGCACACCCTATCTGGATATAATCTATCGCATCAAACAAGAATTTAAAACACCTACTTTTGCCTACCATGTCAGCGGTGAATATGCCATGTTAAAAGCCGCCGCACAGAACGGTTGGATTAATGAAAAAAATACCGTGATGGAGTCTATGTTAGGCTTCAAAAGAGCCGGCGCTGATGCGATTCTGACCTATTATGCAAAAAACATTGCCCAATGGCTAAAAGAACATGACTAAACTTGATCGCTACGCCGTCTTTGGCGACCCCATCAATCATAGTAAATCGCCTTTCATTCACCAAAATTTTGCTGAACAAACAGGTCAAAAACTTCACTACAGCGCCCAACAAGTCTCCGCTGAACAATTCAACACCCAACTCAACGATTTCTTTAAGCAAGGGGGAAAAGGCATTAACTGCACGGTTCCACTCAAAGAAATCGCCTGCCAGGCCGTCGACCATTTAACCGATCGTGCGCAACACGCCAAAGCCGTTAATACCATTATTCAACAACCAGATGGCTCACTATTAGGTGATAACACTGACGGTATTGGACTGGTTCTTGATCTCACTCAAAACCATCAAGTATCGCTCAAGGCTAGTAATATTCTAATTCTCGGTGCCGGGGGAGCAACCCGAGGAATTCTTGCGCCGCTATTAGCGCAAACCCCCCAACAAATTGTGATCGCTAACCGTACACCCTCAAAAGCACAGCAATTAGCGCTGGAATTTGCCCATACAGTCCCAATCATTGGCGGTGGTTTTTCAGAAATACCCGGACAAAAATTTGATCTTATATTAAATGCAACATCTGCTAGTCTGAGCAACCAATTACCGCCTTTACCCGACGGTCTACTGAATACACAGACTACTTGTTATGACCTAGCCTACAGTAACAAAGCCACCCCCTTTGTGTTGTGGGGACAACAATTCACCAACAAAAGCCTAGACGGTCTCGGTATGCTCATTGAACAAGCGGCCGAAGCATTCTACTTATGGCGTGGCATTCGCCCGGTAACACAACCCATCATCGAGGCATTAATGAACGACCGTCTTTAACCAACGATCATCTTAAGTGTAAGCACTGCCAAGACTCCACGATTATTATTGTTCTTGCTCACTTAAATACTGATCTTTCAGTTGCTTATAATGCTTATAAGAATAAGTGAGGTAATCTTTTTCCGCTGCCGTTAACTGCCTGACCTTACGCACGGGTGAACCATGATATAAATACCCACTTTCCAGATGCTTACCCGGAGGCACCAGCGCTCCGGCACCCAGCATCACAAAATCATCTAACACCGCCCCATCCATAACAACAGCACCGATACCAATCAAACAATTATCACCAATCGTACAAGCATGCAAAACCGCACGGTGCCCTACCGTAACACCCACGCCCAATGTCAATGAGAACCCCCCAGGCGCATAAGGACTATCATGGGATACATGTAGAACCGACCCGTCTTGAATATTACAAGCCTCACCTATCGTAATCTGTTGAACATCCCCACGCACGATGGCCATCGGCCAAATTGATACATGATCAGATAAAATCACATCACCTATGACCCGAGCGGTCGCATCGATAAATACACCCACCCCGACTCTTGGTTGCAAACCCTTAAAACTTTTTAGTGTTGACATAAATCGGAAGTCCTTCTTTGCGCTTACGCTGCCGTTGTCATTAATTAACAAGAATGGTCTTATTACATCCAGAATTAATGATACGATAAATTATTAGATGTAAATATCCAATCCTAACAAGAATCCGGCTAAAGCAAAGCCCCTATTATAATTAACGCAAAAATAAATTATGAACAACCCGTTACTGACCTCAGGTACACTCCCTCCTTTTTCAGCAATAAAACCCAGCCATATTGAGCCTGCTATTGATCACTTACTGGAAGAATGCCGTGCTATTGTTAAAATAAAAACGCAGATAACAGAACCTTTTAGTTGGGAAAATCTTGTTGATCCTATTGAGAAAACTGAAGACCGCCTCAACAAAGCATGGTCCCCTGTCAGTCATATCAATTCCGTCGTTAATAATAACGACATTCGGGAAGCGTATAATGCTTGTCTACCCAAGCTCAGCCAGTACTCAACAGAAATGGGCCAAAATAAAGCGCTCTATAATGCCTATTCTGAAATTTCAAATAGCCCTGACTTCTCTAGGTTAAATCAAGGCCAACAAAAAACCATTCAAAATGCATTACGTGATTTTGAACTCTCTGGCATTAACCTTAATCCAGAACAACAATGTCGTTACCGAGAGATCAACCAAGAACTTTCAAAATTATCGAGCAAATTTGAGGAAAATGTTCTTGATGCAACCCATGCTTGGAAAAAACATATCCAAGATGAAACGCTACTTGCCGGCATCCCCGAAACCACCCGTACCTTAGCAAAAACAACGGCTGAAACAGATAACCTTTCAGGCTGGGTGTTGACCTTAGACTTCCCTTGTTATCTGGCTATTATGACTTATGCGGATAACCCGGCACTGCGCCAAGAAGTCTATACAGCTTTTGTAACCCGAGCATCTGATGTTAACCCAGATACAACTCAATGGGATAATACTAAGATCATGGATAACCTGTTAGCACTCCGGCATGAAAAAGCACAGCTCTTAGGTTTTAATAATTATACCGAATTATCACTGGCCACTAAAATGGCTGACACCCCGCAGCAAGTCATCGATTTCTTAGAAAACCTTGCACACAAATCAAAGGAACAAGCGCAAACAGATTTCGATGAACTACAACAATTTGCAACACAAGAGTACAACGCAGATAATCTTAACGCTTGGGATATCAACTATTTCTCAGAAAAAATGCGCCAACAGCGACTTAAACTATCGCAAGAAGAAATACGTAACTACTTCCCGATCACACGCGTCATTCCCGGTTTATTTACGGTAGTCAATAAACTCTATGGCCTAACCATTAATGAAATTAGTAACTTCGATCGCTGGCATTCCGATGTTCGTTTTTTTGAAATATACGATCAGGAAAACGCGTTACGGGGTAAATTCTACTTGGACTTATACGCACGTCCAAACAAACGCGGTGGTGCTTGGATGGATGATTGCATCTCACGTAAAAACGGTCCCGACGGTCTGCAAACACCTGTCGCCTACCTGACCTGTAACTTTACCCCCCCTGCCAACGACAACCCAGCCTTATTAAGCCATGATGAAGTCATTACTTTATTTCATGAATTTGGTCACGGCTTGCATCACATGTTAACAAAAGTGGATTATTTATCCGT
>JYMV01037855.1_pt1 | contig 13605 bp, 7 predicted proteins | sample 338911 | NCBI WGS metagenome assembly JYMV01 (sample SAMN03354496, study PRJNA234377) | hydrothermal vent metagenome | biome: Deep sea; feature: Hydrothermal plumes at the Eastern Lau Spreading Center, Western Pacific Ocean; material: Seawater | place: Tonga | collected 2009 | depth 2000 m m
GTTTGAGATGGGAACCAACCTTCACAAGATTGAGGTCACCCCTTACCTCCAAAGGTAATGTATCAACTACCTCGTCAATGAAATCTAGACGTTTGCGAGGCTCATTACTCCCAACGGTCAGCAAAACGAAGTTTCTCAGACCAATTTCGCCTTCAATTTGATAGGGTTCTGGGTCAATTGCGTGGTGAACAACACTCACCGGTTTTTCTGGCCACAACTCTCGACACTCTTCAGCAGTAGATTCAGAAATGGAAATCAACATGTCAGCCCTCGCTAGACCGTTTCTCAAGTGGTTGAGGTCTTTTTTACGCGTCCCATTAGGAGCGTGGTCTCCAACCTCTATTCCAATAACAGTTCGAGGTGATATATGAAACAGGTCATGAACCGTGACACTGCAAGCGACTTCAAGGCCTGCTGGAACGAGATGCGCCTGCTCCTGGTCAGTGATATGAATAAAATCAGCTGTCCCTCCATCTATGGCGTCCCATACCGCTCGGTGAACCATCTTAGGGTGGCTCTTGCGTCGACGCCACCAGCGCTGCAATGGATTCCCACCCATTGGATGCTCAATCACACCAGCCAACTCGTAACCAGGAATCTGACCGGCTTTTAGCCTGTCAACTAACTCATGATGGGCCCGGCCAAGGCCACTTTGACGAGGTAGCTCCCCTCCGCGAACAAGTAAAACTCGCCTCGCCATCGCTCCCGCGAGCCCATGCCGATATTAAACAGGCAAGCGCACGAGACTGCATGGGCGAGTCATCGGGACCCTTGCCCCGCCTTTTGGTGGTGAAGGGAACTTTCGAGCAATTCGGCGGTGCTGAGCGCGACTTGTTGAACAATTTACCAGCATGGTCAGACCACTTTGAAATCACAGTGGCAACCCTAAATCTACCACAAAAAGCACGTGAAACACTTGATGATTTAGGAATCAATTACCTCACACCAGTGAAACAATTTACTGTTCCACGCGGCATTTGGGCTGAAGCAAGAGCACTATCAAGCCGCCAAGCTATACGACTTTGGATCTCAATGTTAGATTTGACTGAACAGATTACTGGACTACGAGAAGTATTGGCAAACTCTGATGCAATTCATGTAACAAGTGGTGTCGGCTCTCTAGAATTCACAGGTCTAGCACCAAATCATCTCCCCATGCACTACTATTGTCTTGAACCGCACCGCGGGCTTTACGAAGATGTGTTACACAGGACTATTGAAGGAACTCCAAAACGAAATTTGTTCCTCACTTCTCTATTGTTAGGTAAACAAAGACGCCGTGACCAAAAATTTGTATCTCGTTTAGAAAAAATGAAAAATGTGGTTATTTCTGCTAATTCCAGTTGGATTCAGAAACGGATTTCGGAAATATATGGTGTCAAATCACAGTTACTACTTCCAACTGTTGACCTTTCGGTTTGGAAAAATCAAAGTTCAGATGATGATTCTACCTCTATTGGTGACTATGTGGTAACAATTGGTGCCGCCTCACACGTCAAGGGAACGTGGGAAACTATCGAAATGCTGGCTGGAACGGAAATTTCTCTAGCATTAGTTGGAGGCGGAGATGGATATGACTTGGCCCGCTTGCGCGAACGGGCGGAGCAATTAGAAGTCAAACTCGATATTCAACCTCGTCTCGGCCAAGATGAATTGGTTACACTTGTACAACAAGCACTAGCAGTAGTCAGTTTAGCCTACGACGAGCCATTTGGCCTAACTCCTATTGAAGCTCAAGCGGCAGGCACACCAGCATTGATGGTAGCAGAAGGCGGATTCCAATACACCGTTGAAGATGGAGTCAGTGGCAGAATGTTACCACGAGGCGACTGGTCAGCATGGCACCAAGCATTGCAAGAAGCAAGCGAAGCAAGCAACCGTGAAAGTTGGGCAAAACACGGCCAAGAGAACATTGAGCAAATGGGTCTAACACCCCAAAACCAAGCCACCAGATTGGCAGATATTCTCGGATTTTCCGAAGATGAATAAGCCGTTTAGTTCATGTTTAGTACCGCACCCGCGCAAGTCATGGAACCGGTTCAGAGTGTCGCCATCATCGGCGCTGGAAACATGGGAAGCGGCATTGCACAGAAAACTGCACAGGAAGAATTCGACGTGCAAATGGTGGACCGCGAGGCTCAATGGGTTGAGCGCGGACAAGGAATTATTGCTGATTTCCTTTCAGAGGCTGTTGAACGTCGTATCTTCAAACCGGCTCAAGTAGAGGCAATTCAAAGCCGAATCACTGGAGTGGTTGGAACAGAGAATGTTTCACCAGATACCGATTTAGTTATTGAGGCTGTTTTCGAAGATTTTGACATCAAAACAGCAGTTTTCACGACCCTTGATGAGGTGTGCGATGAAAATACAATTTTAGCGTCAAATACCTCGTCGTTGTCAGTCAATGAGTTGGCTGCAGCAACCGGCAGACCAGACAAATTTGTCGGTCTGCATTTCTTTTATCATCCTGCTAAAAATCGGCTGGTGGAAGTAATTCCTGCTGAATCAACCAGCCGCGAAAGCACCGAGCGAGTTGTGCAATACTGCAAGACACTCGGAAAAGTTGTCATCGTCTGCAAAGACCGCCCTGGCTTTGTCGTCAATCGCTTTTTCGTGCCATGGCTCAACGAAGCCTGCCGTTTGCTTGAGGAAGGATTAGCAACTACAGCACAGATTGACGCCGCTGCTTGTAAGGCGTTCCGAATTGGAATGGGACCATTCGCACTGATGAATATGACCGGCCCACCTATCGCACTTCATGCAACTGACTATCTTGCAGAACAACTCAACACACCTCGCTACACAGGTGCACAGAACCTTCGTGACATGGTTGAAGCAGGAGATATGTGGGGAATTGGTGACATTGATGATGAAGGGAATTGCTCAGAAGAGGCTGAAAAAATAATCGCTCAGCGGTTGCTAGGCCAAGTATTCGCTGTCTCAGCGCAAATTGTTGCAGAAGAAATCTGTTCAATGGAAGATGTTGACCGCGGCGCAAAAGTTGGTTTACGCTGGGCTAGAGGTCCGTTCGAGTTAGCCAACAAACTTGGGATTGAATCCGCTTGCTCTATGGCATCTCAATATGCTGAACTCGCCGGCTTCACCCTACCTGACTTGATGACATCACAAGCAGAATCCGGTAAGCCATTCGAATTCTCATACATCGATGTAACCACCGATGGTTCCATCGCAACAGTGCAAATTAATCGCCCAGAAGCCATGAATGCCCTCAACGAAACTGTAGTTTCACAATTAGGAGATGCGTTGGACATTCTCAATGCTGACAATTCTATCTCAACTATTGTGCTAGAAGGGGCTGGTAAGGCGTTTGTTGCCGGCGCTGATGTGAAATTTTTCGTTGACAAAATCCGCGCCGATAAAATCCAAGACATCTACGATTTCACTGCATTTGGTCATCAAGTTTTGGACAAATTGGAAAACTCACCAAAGACCACCATCGCAATGACCACTGGTCTAGCTCTTGGAGGGGGTTTAGAGTTGGCTCTCTCATGTGATTACCGAATCGGAACACGCAGGACCCAATTTCGCTTCCCAGAAACAAGCATTGGCATTTACCCCGGCCTAGGTGGCTCGCAAAGAACACCACGAATATGTGGGGTTGAGAGCGCTCGCTGGGCAATTTTAGCAGGCAATTTCATGGACCATAACAGTGCTTTTGCACTTGGATTATTGACTCATCTTGTTGAGCCTAGCGAAGTTGATGCGACTGTTAATTCCCTTATTGAGACCGGAAAACCTGCTGTAAAATATGCAGGAAAGCCGGCAGATTCTGAGCATCCTGTTGCAGTTTTTGCAAGCCAGTTTTTCAGCGATGAAAATATGGACATTCTACTCTCTGGAGGAGTTCCTGAAGGATTTGATGCCGAGGACAGAAATGTTAGCAGACAAGTGAAATCTCTTCGCTTTGCAGCTCCAATCGCGGTAAAAATGGCTGCTGACTTACTCAATGATGCAGTCAACACTGGTGATGACTTACAGGCTGGGCTTGCTCTTGAGTTAGAACGGCTGGAAACAATATTTGCAACCGCTGATGCTCACGAAGGATTGTCCGCACTTATTGAAGGAAGACGCCCCCAATATTCCAATAGTTAAGTGGAAACCACTTTGAACACCGTAGGTATACGAAATTTATGCAACCCGGCACAGACCAGTGGGGACAGCCGATACCACAAGCGGCCCCTCAACCACAGTATGGCCAACCACCTCAACAGGTGATTATTGGACAACCTCAAGCCCCTCAGCCTGTAGTAGGAATGGGTATCCCAGGGATGGGGATGCCTGCCACATCAGCAACAACTGCCCTCGTTCTTTCAATCCTGAGTATTTTCTGCGGTGGCATTTGTTTGGCAATTCCAGGGTTGATAATTGCTAATCAAGCACTTACCATAACCGACCAATACCCTGGCCATCCTGATGCAGGAAGTGCAAAGGCTGCTAAGATTATCTCATGGATTGTCATCGGCTTAACAATCGTGGTAATATTGCTCTATGTTGTGCTCGGTGTAGCATTAGTCGCCACAAACGAATTCTGAGCACCTTTTGGAACGGTAGCGAGCAAACTGACCAACTGGCAGCCTTTTGAAAATGTGAATCCGTTTCAAAGGGTATTCGGATAGACCCTTTTGAAATATCCGAACCCCAATTATTCGCTGCACACTTCAGAGATTGATTTCTCAAGACCGAAATCTAGGGTTCATCATCTCTTACAAGCTCAAGTATTTGCTCCGCCACCAGCCGCGCATCATTATTGCGTAAACTGTTTCGTGTTACTATGAATTGTGCATACTTTTCATACAACGGCTGCCTTTCGATAAATAACTGCTCGAATGTCTTACCCTCACTACGCATCAAAGGCACAGGGCCACGCGCATCAAAACGGTCCTTGATAACATCAATACGATCTTCAATATAGACAACATGAGCAAACTCTGCGATTTTACGCATAACGTCTTGATCATAAATCACGCTACCACCAGTATCAATGACCTTACCTGATAATTCACCCAACTTCATGAAGACATCTTTCTCGATCCTCAAGAAATCATCATCAGAAAGGTCGTGATATATCTTACCCTCCTGATTCGCCTGCTCCGCGATGAGATTGTCTGTCTCTATGTATTCATAATTTGAAATTGCTGCTATTTTTTTACCGATATAGCTCTTACCAACCCCAGCCATACCCATCAAGGCGATATTATTTATTTGCCCCATGTACACCACATCCAGATTATCCTTCCAATACTGCAATTGGTAAACTATTCGGAAGGGTAGTCACTGCGTCATCCCTCAGTACAACGTGCTAATCCCTCTATTCATCCATTGAAATCAATATTGAATCAAATAGAGTTATATTGCTCCTAGGCCCTTTTCAATATTGGCCACAACTAGTATACGCTCCGGCTCGTGTCGTTTGGTCGTGGACGAAGGATCGACTGTCAAGTTACAACGCGGCGCCCTCTTTCTAGCGGCGTTGGTTATACTAACTAGCATTGTAGTTATTCTTAGTCCTTCAGAATCCAACAATCCAATCATTTCTGAGGACGAATTCACATTATCGGATAATGTTGATCCCCATGTTCAAGCACTCGTGGATGTCATTTTGTCCAACGGTGATGTGGATGATGTTCTAGCTTGGCCTTCTCTACGCCTCATTTCACAAAATTACAGTGGCGCGATGCTATCGCCTGGCGCGGTATTGGCCGGTCAGATGGGCAGCGATTTGGATCGATGCCGTGTGGTTCGAGAGATGCTGACTGCTGTCGACATACCAAGCAGATATGCTCTATCTGATGAATCATGCTGGATTGAGGCAAAGAAGGATGAGGTCCACATTTGGGTTGCCACCTCTGTATTCGATTCTGTATCTTCATTGGAGATGAACGATTTGACATACGGTTTTGAATTACCCAGCAATTTGATGCACATGTTTGCGCTCATCGAAGAAACAAATTCAACTACAGGGAATGGAAATTATACGCTTATCGAAGGGCCATTACCGGATTTGAGTCGTGGCCCGATTTCAGCAGAATATGTGGAAGTCGATGGAGAATTGAGACTATCTGTGAGCATAGGGCAAGGAGAAAACGCGATTGTCGTACAGGGAGAAGATGTCAGTAATACTACTCGTCACAATCTTGTTTTCCGCCACATTTGGCCTGATGGTACTACGACCGATAATCGTAGAACCTTGTTCAATGAAATCACAAATGTGGGGAATCAAGCACCAAATCAAGGCACTGACACCTACGGAATCTGGATTGGTGCACATATCGTTGGTCAACCATATCTAGCGGTTGAACATGGCAGGCTAATCCAAAATTCTAGTGAAGATAATTTAGGTGAGGCTTTGTATTACAGAGCCGCGGAATTGGCTATGCAAACTGATTATAGTGCCTATTTGTTGTTTGAGGAAAATGATATCGATGGCGCGTTCGTGTATGACGAACTGCGAATTGTGATTTCTGCATTAGAGACCCGAACGGAGGGAATGATTGGTAGCACACCCAGTTTCGACCTCCTTTCAAACGTACGATCAATCTTGGGCCCTGGAGATAGTCCGAGTCTTCAAATCGCGCTTGGCTGGTCGGACGCATTGACCGAGTCAGCACTAATTCAGCAGATTACAGGCACTCCTGCTCTGACAACCCCGGCAGTCTTTGAAACTCTCTTCCGAGAAGAACCAGCAGGTATATCTAGCCGGATGCAAGCAATGGATTCAGCCTTGAATCGTCTAGAATCTGAGGGGGTCACCGAAGAGGGGCTAATCTTCCTAGATCCTATCTCTGAACAGAGAGTTGAAGTGACCAAAATCTCGACTGATCTCATCTTACTTCTCAATGATACGCAGATGGCCAATCTGTCTGCAGCTACTGGTGACAATCTAGGCGAGATGTCCTTCACTAGTGGTGGGATTATCCTAGAATCAGGTGAAGGGCGCAGTTGGCCGATTGAATTGCTGCTTCTAGAGCAAGGCGCAGCGATGGATTACAGTCTTCGAATCCAGCACATTGAGAGTGCTCAAGGCTCCTTGCTAACACCTGAAGGCACTACGATGACTGGAACGGGTTCCTACAACGGTGAGAACATGACCTTCACGGGACTGGTTCGGACCTTTGAGGAGATTCCTGATGGAGAGACGACCCCGCATGACAGAGCAGATTGGTATTTGCACAACAGCACGGGTGGATTGGTGGGGAGTGAGGATACAGAAATGGATTATGAAACACCATCTCTCACAGAAACCAATATTCATGCAAAGTTACTGGTTTTGGGCTCAGACCAGCCGTCGACTGGCTGGTACCAATCTCCTTTCTGGCTTCATCCAGTATATGCCGAGAATATTCGCGCTGGAAATTCCACCCAATTGAGATTCAGTACGTATGCGAGTACTGTCACACTCGATGTATTTGAGAATGGGACATCGACAGTGGATATTGACGGAAATCCAGTGGATATTCGTACGATAACCGCCCGAAATACTGCCGGAGAATATGCGGTGACTATTGCAAAAGAAGGGACTTCTAGGGTCATTCTAGGAATGGAAACTCCAGTCTCAGATTCGGTAGTAACCTCCCTTCAAACACCCAATGAATTGCGCCTACGCGGGAGAGTGGTTAGCGAAGATTTCTCATTCCAAGCCGGTCTGGAAAACGCTGAGATATATTCCACCGAACGAATCGGTCAAGCTTGGCCAGATGGTTCGGTTGACATCCGGGTACCCGGTACCGCTCAGGCCACGCTGGATGGCAGCGTCGCCATACTGTTCGACAGTTCCAAGAGCATGTACGACGATAATGCGGACCCGGATTGCACAGGCAATGAGTGCCCCAACAAACTCTCTGTGGTAGGGGATGCGATTGAGACCATCGCTTATGAGGCACCCAGCGGGGTCGAGTTCGCCGTATGGCACTTTGAGAATTTTCATGGTGGGAATGACACCCCTTGCCTCTCAGATGATGAGAATATCAGAGAGATGTCGGACTGGACGCTATCTCGCCACGACACTGCTGCTGCAAAGGGCAGCCTGGCCGGGGTCTTCTGGACATATAACACCCCGCTGACAGGTGCTGTATCAGCGGCGATATCAAACTTTGAGCGCGGCACATGGGGACATGAACAGAGACTCATTGTCCTCGCTGACGGCGATAACGACTGTTCGGAAGGTCTGGATACCCTCGTGGTGCCTTCTGGTCTAGAGATACACACCATAGGAATAGGAATTAATCAGGGAAGCAATGCCGAGTTGGAACTTGAAGCTCTCGCAAACCGGACAGGAGGTACATACACTAGAACCAGCAACGCAACAGAACTTTCGAATACGCTCACCGCTCTGGCCATCGCCCCGATTCCAGAACTTCCACCTGAGAGTATCGAAGTCGAGGTTCGCGCTCAAGGTTACGTCTCTTCAGTCGTATCATTCCCTGTTAATCAGGACAATATCACAATCGTGCTTGAGTCCGAAGAGGGGCGAGATGCACCCTCCCTGATTGCTGTCATGCCTGGAGATGCGTTGCCTACCTTGCAGGATACGGCGACGATAGCCCTCATCAACGAACGCCGTGCTGCTCGACCAAATCATGTGTTCGTCATGCCAAACCAAGAAGTGGATGCGGGTGGATCGCCGCTCTCCTATGCTTGGCTTGAAATCGACATGGATACAGGACATACGGCTGCACTCACTCACGATGGCCTGCACGGGGCTGCAATATTCTACCATGGAGCCCATATCCTCGGTTTGTGGACGGGAACTGATGCTGTCATAGGGAATTTTGGTGGTTGTGTTCTGTTGCCTGATGGTTGCGGAGAAAACATCGAAGAAATTTCGGAAACATTGTGTGATACCTCAAGTACAGAATCCGAGGATGTCCTAGAAATATTACATCTCATAGGGGAAATTTTTGAGAGCGTTGATGGAGATCAATTGGAATCTAGATTCAACGATGGAATGGAGATGGTCCATGCGCTCTGCATGGGTGAGCCATACTTTGCAGATTATGTGGCCGATCAGATTGGTGGTGGAATCAAAGACCAATTCGGAGAAGGTGCAGGACAAGCTTGGGAATTCTTCTACAACACTCTCTCAGGATGATAGTAAATTTCCGTTACAATGTAAATTGAAGTAGAGTGTAGCCACTGCGTGAACGTCAACTGGTCGTCCTGGGTAGCGTGGGCGGCGAGCATACTCACGTGAGGGGGGTAGAGCAGCGGTGAGCGTTTCCTTGGTTTCGGCTCACACGCATCTCCACCTATGGTCCGATGTGAACGCAGCGGGCCCGCTGGATCGAGTGGAGACTAGATCGTACGAGGCTTGCGCGACAGCGTGAAGGCCGCAAGAGCGCACACAGCGATTGCGAGCCAAGCACCCGGCCAAGGCAGAAAACCATCATTTTCGGGAGCGGGGTCGATATGAATTGGGCATTTCTCTTCACCCTCAGCGCCCTCATCAGAAGGGGGATTGGCACAAGGGTCCTCTTCGTCGAGCGGAGGTTCGGTGCCATTCTCAATGCCATCCGTGCCCTCGGAGTTATTGGTGTCCGAGGTGGTGTTGGTCTCATTCGTGGTATCTGCACCACCATCTTCAACAACGCATCCATACGCATCGACCGTGGATCCAGGGGTACTCGAAGGGCAGTCGTCCTCAAGGTCATTCACGCCATCATCATCTCCATCGCGTTGGCGCGCAGCACAACCCGCATCGTCCACAGGTTCATTCGAACGGGTCAGTGGGCAGAGATCCTGTGCGTCGACAACCCCATCCCCATCACTGTCCGCCTCGGAGATGATGCACCCCGCATCATCCACCGCCACGTTCGGGGGTGTTTCGGCACAGGTGTCGAGCACGTCCGGAACCCCATCGGCGTCATTGTCGCCGCCAATGCGCTGTAGAACGCCGGGGAAGGCGGTGCCGAACACGAGTGTGCCTGTGTCATCGAAGGTGGAAATCGAGAATGACGAACCACCGATGCAACGGTCAATCGTCGTGCCATCGCTCGTATCGACGAGCGTTCCGCCGCAGTCGGCATGGAGCAATTGGGACCCATCCGGGGAGACTCCAAGCAGGCGGTGCACGTTCGTGAATGTGACCATCATGGTCCAATCGGCGGTCGAGACGCTCTGTGTGACATAGGTCTGATCCCACCAATCGCCTTCGGCGGTTGAGATCCAAAGGGTCGTGCCATCGGGGGCGAATCTCACGAATGTTTCAGCCTCGAAGCCCGTGATTGTGGTCTCCTTGGTCCAATTTTCAGTGGACCAAAGATGGACCTGCCCCTGTCCTCCCTGGATACTGGTGGAGCCTTCTCCAACGGCGAGGGTGGCATCGTCGGGGGAGAATTGGATGGACTGCGGCCATTCGACCCCGGACAGCGAAGCGGCCTCGGTCCAATTCGATGTGTGCCACACTGTCACGGAGGAGGAACGGAGATTGGCAGCGGCCAACAGGCTTCCATCAGAAGAGAGGTCGAGCAGATCGGGTGCGAGGTCCGTCGACCCAGTGGACAGATTCGCAACCACCTCACCGTTTGTCGTATCCCAGACATGCACCCGGCCTTGCCCCGTGAGTGCGTACAACCAGCCGCCGTCGGGGCTGAAGGCCACGGCACCGACCTCGCCGTCGCCTTGGAGGGTGCGCTCCACCTCAAGCGTCTCTGCGTTCGAGATCACGATGCGGCCGTTCTCATCTGCGGTCGCCACCATCGTACCATCGGTTGAGATCGCTATCGCACGGACGGTTGCCGCATGGGCTTGGAGGGTTCCTAGAACCTCTCCCGTGACCAGTGAGATGCGACGAAGCAAGTCGTCTCCAGATTCACCGCCCACGACCAATTCATTGCCACCTGGGCTCAAATCCAAAGATCGGACCTGATGTTGTTCACCGTCCAGGAGCCGTACGGTCTCGCTCCATGGGTCCGCTGTCCATTGACCAAGATCGCCGCCGTAGGCCATGACGAGACTGTCTTCATCTGTGAAGCTCAGGTCATGGATGGAGGCGTAACTCACATCGTCACTCGCCACCAGGCTCCAATCCGCAGTGTTCCACACTCTGAGTGTGCTGCTGAAATCTCCGCTGGCGGCGAGGCTGCCGTTCGGTGAATAGTCGATTGCTGTGACCTGGGATGCGTGTTGCTCGAGCAGATTGGTGCGGGTCCAGACGGCGGTGTTCCACACCCCGATTGATCCATTGGTGTGGCCAATCGCCAGCTCCTCCCCGTCCGGAGAAAGCGTCAGACTGTACGGTGAGCCACTGCTGAGGCTGATGTCTTCCACGATGTGCCAGTCCGTGGTGTCCATCACGACGATCGCAGCTGAATCTTGTGTCCCTCGCGTGGTCATGATGAGTTCACTTGAGTCTGGTGAGAAAACAACCGAACGGCCTTCCCGTCCTGCGCTGCGATCCACACGCTCCCATTCCGTGGTGTCCCATATCCACAGGCCACCTTTGTCCGAGGTGGCGGCGAGCATAGTGCTGTCCGGAGAGAACTCGACATCCCACATCCCCCAGCAGACGCCGCAATCGAAACTCGTCACGACCTCCCAGGTTTGACGGTCCCACACAAGCACTCGCTCATCCTCGCCTGCTGTCGCAAGCCATCGGCCGTCCGCTGAATGGGAAATTGCAATGACATCGCCCATGTGGCCGCTGGCTTCGGCCTCAAGGGCCCACGAAATCGGTGTGATGTCTTGACCTGTGGAGCTGCTCGCACTGATCATCTGGGACGAAAGTGGCAAGAGCAGCATGAGGGCGCCAATCAAGATGACCTTTCGTCGTGAGGGGTATATACAGGTGGGTTCGGCCTGATAAGGCACTGAAGTGTGGGCCTGCATATCGAGGAAAACCTGACTGATGCTCTTTGGAGATTCCGGTTCGGTGGTCAACGCGATTCTAGAGCAAAGTGCTCGTTTTGGCCCTTTTGGGACGGAGGCTTTGACCGCCCAAATGGTCAGCTTCTTCATCCTAGGTGAATCGACAAAAAGGCCTTCGTTTGATGTTGAACTGCACGATGGAAAGTCGAGTGTTCGTTTCAATATCCATTAGATGCGACTTGACGCAATTTTTGGCAACAACCTCGGAGAATTGGTGCATTCTACACCCTATCTAGAGTGGGTGTACAGTTGGTAGCCTATCGAAGGGCGCACTGAAAGCCCTTTGAAAATCAGATTCTGTTTCAATGGGGATTCGGATAGACCCTCTCAACCCATCAGAATTGATTAGTTGATAGTTTGTATTGAGTGAATAAGTATATGCCCCATTATTCTATGCACAGAATGGTGAGGGGAATGACTGGGAATGGAAAAAACAATGACGATTCAATTGAATGCGTCGGGGATGAATGTAAGGGTTGTTTTCGGTGCGAGGGGGAACCTGTTTTCGGGATGCCATCAATAGGAGAGATGCTGAGTCTTGTGGTATTGGTTGGCCTTGCCATCGGCTTCGTTGCGGGATGGTGGTGAAATGACCAGTCGAACAACATTTTCCCAACATTGAATGTCAAAGGGCCCCTCTCGCGAATAACCGGGGCAACCTCATCCTCGAACGGGCTGCTAACCTTCGTGACGCACCCATTCTCCGGTACTCTGATCACGCCAGTACCATTCACCTTGGCTAGGAGGATACTCAATCCACTCGTAGCCATTTTCTGCCAAATTTCCTTGCATATTCGAATCTGGACTTGTTTGCAAAGGGGGAGGGGAATATGACGGTACAATAATTGGTGCTTCGTTTCCTTGTCCACTTAATTCATCATCAGATCGATTTGAGATTCGTCTCGAAAACAATAATACAACAACGATTGCAAACAGTAAGACTCCTATTCCAGCACCTGCGTAGAGCATTACTGAACCACTTAATTTGGATGTTGATTCTGGATAAATACACGAACCATCGTCATACACAGCATTCACGTTTTGATTCAAAGCATCTGAGTTAGTACATCCGCTGACTGCAAATGTGTAGGTATTGCTCAACCCGTCGAATGTGGTGGATGAACTTCCTTTGAGGAATGAAATTTGTGCAATATCTCTGTACTTAGTATACGCATTAACCTCCCAATATCCTGAGAACCAATGGTACATATCGATTTCAATACCTATTGATAGATATCCACCAATATCAACCGTAACTGTGCCTTTGGCAAAAGTATAAACTGAAAGCGAAGATGTTGTATTGTTGTTATTGACTGTAGCAGTGCAACCATCAATACATCGTTGATCACTCTGAATTTGCCTTGCACCATCTAGGACTCCGATTGAAACCGTATTGTACTCACTTGTAGTGTCTACATAGAATCCTACTGAAAGTGGAATTCTCAAATTGAATGTTTCATCAAGAATTGTGCTGACGACCCTGCCCATTGGAGACGTTGATGTCGCAGTCTCCCATCTTTCTGTAATGATTGGCGCCAAATTTACAGATGCAATTTCAATTCGATTAGACTCATCATCATAGTTGAATGTGTCATCAAGCACGAGATATTCGTCCCAGTAATAAAGGTCCAAAAGAGAACTATACGTTTGCCCAGGATAAATCCGATTTGGTGTTGGGAAATACAAGTTAAAATCTTCATCTACGCCATACTTATCATATCT
>JYMV01002903.1_pt1 | contig 13602 bp, 16 predicted proteins | sample 338911 | NCBI WGS metagenome assembly JYMV01 (sample SAMN03354496, study PRJNA234377) | hydrothermal vent metagenome | biome: Deep sea; feature: Hydrothermal plumes at the Eastern Lau Spreading Center, Western Pacific Ocean; material: Seawater | place: Tonga | collected 2009 | depth 2000 m m
AACTCATGTTTATTTTTTATTGCATGGAATGAGTTTTAAACTGAAAACCACTCATGCCCACGCAATACAATTACCAAACTTGCCTTATAAAGCTTATCAAAAATCTGTATATATATAGAACTAAAAGGTTTATCGGGAAATTATACTTTTTTCTTGAATATTTCTTAGATTGTATAATTAGACGGTGTTGTGGTATAAGCTAGTTCGATTCTAATCATATTAAGCTTTTTTTTATATTTTATATGGGAAATACGAATTTAACCGAAGTGGATATATCAGAACTTGAGAAAATAGCCAAAGAACTTCGTAAAAAAATTTTAAAAGTTATATTTCAGGCGGGATCCGGTCACCCTGGTGGCAGTTTATCCGCAACTGACCTCCTCACTGCCATTTATTTTGGTGGTATTCTTCGATACGATCCTCATAACCCCAGCGACCCCAATAGAGATAGATTTATCCTGAGCAAAGGCCATGCAAGTGCCCTTATGTATTGCGTTTTATCGCGCGCGGGTTACTTTCCCGAAGAAGAACTACGGAAATATAGAAAAATTGGGAGCGAATTATTTCTATCAGGACACCCGCATCCAAAAACCCCAGGTATTGAGATTGCTAGTGGTAGTTTGGGGCAGGGACTAAGTGTTGGGCATGGAATTGCCTTGGGTGCTTGCGTTGATAAATTAGATTATAACGTGTACGTGGTTCTCGGGGACGGTGAAATTCAAGAGGGTCAAATATGGGAAGCCGCTATGTCAGCTTCAAAATTTAATTCTAATAATTTGATAGCAATAGTTGATAACAATAAAGTTGCCCAAGACAATATGACTGAAGATTTAAAGAGCATCGAACCCCTTGAGGACAAGTGGAATTCGTTTGGCTGGGACGTTCACCGTATTGATGGTCATAATATGAGAGATATCATGAACACACTTTCATTGCCCATCCATTCGAACAAACCCAGGGTTATTATCGCAGATACAATTAAAGGAAAAGGGGTAAGTTTTATGGAAGGAGACAAAAGCTGGCATGGGGTTGCCCCGAATGAGGAAGACTTTAATAGGGCTTTAGAAGAGCTTGAGAGGCAAAATGATTAAAGATGGAGCGACGAGAGATGGGTATGGAACTGCCTTAGTTGAACTTGGACATAGTGATTCTAATGTTGTAGTTCTCGATTCGGGTGTTAGTGATAGCACCCGTACCATAAAGTTTGGTCAGGAATTCCCCGAGCGGTTTTTTAACATGGGAATTAGTGAGGGGGATATGGTGTGCACTGCAGCAGGGCTTGCACGAACAGGAAAGATTGCTTTCGCTTCTAGCTTTGCTTGCTTTCTTCTTGGCCGAACAATGGATCAAATTCTGGTAAGCGTTGCTTATTCTAATTCAAATGTGAAATTAGCGGGGACGCATACAGGGTTAGCTGTTGGAGAAGATGGACCTTCCGCCCAAATGATTGTGGATCTGGCATATACCCGAGCCATGCCAAATATGACTGTAATTCAACCTGCGGATTGGGAGGAGGCGTTTCAAGCTACCAAAGTCCTATCGAAACACTTTGGGCCAGCCTACCTTCGTTTAGGAAGGCCAAAATTAAAAGGCATTTATGATTCTAGTTATAGGTTTGAGATTGGTAAAGCTAACGTTGTGCGGCAAGGAAGTGATGTTGTGGTCTTTGCCACAGGGGGTTTAGTTCAGGAAAGCTTAATGGCGGCCGATGCTCTCCAAAAAGAATCTATCTCCGCAACTATAGTAAATATCTCTACCTTGAAGCCACTGGATGAAGCTCTTATTGTCGAGGAAGCGAACCGGCATAAAGCTGTAATTACGGCAGAAGATCACAACATTATTGGCGGTTTGACCGATGCTGTATGCCAAACTCTAATTAAGCATCAAATTTCAGTACCATTTAAGGTCATTGCGGTTCGCGACCATTTTGCAGAAACTGGTTCTGGAGCGGAGTTGTATGAAAAATATGGTCTTTCGGCAAATCATGTAATCAAGGCAATTAAAGATGTCCTCGCGCTGAAAAAAGACCGATAACTATTAGTTTCCACGTTAGTTTACATAATGTATGTTATGGGAACTAATATTTTGAGTCATCCTACCTACTCACTAACGATATCAGAATCATGTGCGGTATAGCCGGTATTCTTGATAATAATTCTAAAACATTACCTGCAAGCCCAATTAAGGCACTTCAATTGATGCTCGATGCTCTGGAGCATAGAGGACCTGATGATCGAGGCGAAGTACAAATAGGCTCTGAAAAGGGTGTAAACTTATATTTGGGACACCAGCGACTATCAATAATTGACCCGGGTCAAGGTGGACATCAACCTATGTCCAATGATGATTCGACGTTATGGATATCCACCAACAGTGAAATATATAACTATAGAGAATTAAAACATGAATTGAAACATAGCTATAATTTCCAATCTAACTCTGATACTGAAGTACTACTTCGCTCATATGAAGCATGGGGTCTAGATTGTTTAAAAAAAATACGTGGGATGTTTGCTTTTGCGATATGGGATGGGCCAAATAACCGACTTATTCTTGCTAGAGATCGTATAGGCATAAAACCGTTATATTATTACTCAAAAAAAAATATATTTATATTTGCTTCAGAGTTGCGAGCTATCCTTGCATCAAAAATCGACAAGCCCAGTATAAATCCAACAGGAATTTTCCAATATCTATCCTACGGGCGCGTAGGATCGCTTGAATCTATATTAGATTCAATACTAGAGTTACCACCAGGACACTTCTTGATTGCCGACAAAAACGGAATTAATGTTCAAAAGTATTGGGATCCATTTCATGAAATCAAATCGGCACAATCCTTCCCCTCAACAGTTCAACAGATAAGAAGCTGTCTAGAAGAGGTAGTGCAACAGCATCTTATAAGTGATGTTTCGATCGGGGCTTTTCTTAGTGGGGGCATAGATTCAAGTGCTCTCGTTAGTATGATTACGGCTAATACCCCTATTCCAATTCAAACTCTATCAATAACATTTAAAGATAAAGATTATGATGAATCCAAATATTCGTCCTTACTTGCCGATAGTCTGGGAACGCGACACCACAAACTGCTACTCTCCGAAGAGGATCTTATTGAAAATTTATCCCCTGCCCTAGCGTCCATGGATCAACCAACCGTTGACGGGATCAACACATATATAATTTCACGAGCAGCAAGAAATATCGGGCTAAAGGTCGCACTGTCAGGATTGGGAGGGGATGAATTATTCGCTGGTTACGACTCTTTTTCATTAGTACCCCGGCTAAACAAAATAAAACAAATTCTAAATTTCCTCCCATTTGGTTTGAGAAAACAATTAAGTTGTATAGTCTCTCGCTTAATGCCCCCGTCAGATAAAAACACAAAGCTAAACCATCTAATTAGGGGGCAATATAACGGCGCACATGTCTATTTTTTATTTCGCGCTTTATTTTGCGAGCAAGAGTTGGGGGGGTTATTTTCTGATCCCCTTATCCAGGAAAAAGAAATAAGGAAAAACTTAAACCGTACACAGGAAGTAATCGATTCTCACTCTGAGTTATCACCCCTGAACTTAATTTCATACCTTGAAATGACTCAGTATATGGCTACTACCTTATTGCGAGATACGGATATGATGAGCATGGCACACGGCCTTGAAATTAGAGTTCCTTTGATGGACCACAAGCTAGTCGAACTTATGTTTTCGGTCCCCTCGAATATAAAAATGAAGCAAGGAATACCAAAGCCTCTATTGGTAAATTCTTTATCGAAGAAATTACCCGAGTTTATAGTGCGAAGAAAAAAAATGGGATTTACCTTACCATTTGAAGTTTGGATGAGGGATAAAATGAGGTCTGAGATAGAGTCTGTTTTACTCTCCCCCTCAGAAAAGTTGTCTGATTTTATTTCTCAAGATGGTGTACAAAAAATATGGAATAATTTTTTAAAAAAACGTTGCTCATGGTCGCGCCCATGGTCGCTCTATGTTTTGAAAAAATGGGTCGACAAAAACCTCTAACTCAAGATCAATCACATGAACTGCTCTTTTTATCAAGTTGACGTTTTTACGAAAATTCCATTTGGGGGGAATCCCTTAGCCGTAGTTTTTGATTCTGAAGGATTAACAGATCAAAACATGCAGAACATTGCGAGAGAAATGAATCTTTCGGAAACTACTTTTGTTTTGCCTCCAGGCAACCTACCTATAGATTTTTCGGTTCGTATATTTACGCCGGAAAAAGAAATTCCTTTTGCTGGTCACCCTACTTTGGGTACAGCCCATATTTTGAGAGAAACTGGGAAAGTTCTCTCTGGTGATTACCCCATCAAACTTGCGATGAAGGCAGGAGTGATTACCGTTGCTCAGGGAAAGAAAGAGGATCTTTTATTCATGGATCAATTATTACCTAATTTTGAACATCCGCTAAACTGCGCTGAAGAGTTAGGAAAGGCGCTCGGTATTTCGACTGATGATATTAACTCAACCTGTCGACCAGTACAAATTGTGTCTACAGGATTACCTGTTTTACTTGTACCCGTCACTTCACTGAAGGCATTAGAAAATATTTCAGTTGATACTATTAGATTAAGGCAATTTTTGGCTACCTTAGGCACTGATTTACTGTACGTGTTTACTAGCCAAACTTTTGATCCAAATGCCACTATTCATTCGAGAGCTTTTGCTCCAGAATTAGGGATTACTGAGGATCCTGCCACTGGGAGCGCTGCTGGCGCAGCGGGCGCTTACCTAACCAGAAATAAGTTAATATCGGAAGAGGACTGCGCGAACATATTTATCGAGCAAGGTCATATGATCGGACGCCCATCATCTCTTTTTGTTTGCATCGAACAAAAGAAAGAGAAAATAAAGTCAGTCCGAGTCGGGGGAGAATCAGTGACGATTATTAAGGGGGTTATTAGTACTTAACTGATAATCAGAGGGTAATTCTAGTAAATTTTAGTTTGTTATTTTAATGCTATGCATACAGATGCTTTTGAGTTTTATGGTTTATCTGCTGGGGTGTGAGTGCAGTTGCTGCACGTATGACCTGATTCACGAGAGCACATGATACAGACTTTTATATCTGGTCCATTTTTAAAAGTTCCCCCGCAGTGATTGCACCTCTGAGCGCTAGACCTCTTGTTATTTGTTCGAAGGTTTGGCACAGTGCTGATCAAAATTTTATTACGAGAAACATTTATCTGCATTTTAAAAATCCTAATAGCAAACGCAAAGTTTGAAATAGTTATACAAATTAATACTGCTTTCGGTTATTCGATGATAAGGTATCCGAAAGGATCTAAATATTTTCTCTGTTTGCTTGGATTACAAGTAATGCAGGCTTTAGAGATTTTGAGATATATCAAATATTGGCTAAGACACCGTCATTGACTAGTATTACGCGATCTTTTCCAAAAAGAATTTCCACTAACTTAAAAGCAAATTCCATTGCAGTCCCCGGAGAACGGCTAGTTATAATATTATGATCAACCGCCACTCTGTCCTCTACATAAAAATCCCCTAATAATGACTCTTTGACAGACGGGTGACTAGTTCGTTTGCGTTTTTCCAGGAGTCCATTTTCTTCTAAAATGATTGGTGCGGCACAAATTGCACCTATTAATTTCTTTTTACCTACCATTTCTTTTAATAATGCAGTGACTTTATGATTTTTTTTTAAATTATCCGTTCCTGGTTGGCCACCATGAAGAACCATCAAATCAAACCTCTCAGACTTAATATTATCAATAGATTCATCTGCTAGTAGTTTAACCCCTCGCGACCCTTCAATTACTCCCGCAACGATACCCGCTATAGATACTCGCGCACCAGATCTCCTGAGGATATCCACGACGGTTATTGTCTCGATTTCTTCAAATCCTGGTGCTAATGGAACAAGTACACTTTTCATTTATTCTTTCTCCATGATGAATTATCTAGCCCTTAGCATTAGTGTTGTGGTCATTAATGACCCGTTTGTTTTTTTTGATAAGGGTAACCTGATTTACCATTATTGATGCAACTAAATTCGAGTGATACAATTTAAATCTAATCAAAATGCTAGTTTATATAAATCTGCATTACAAGACTATGACAGTTGAAGATACCACAGCTTTGACACTGCAAACCCGAAAAATGTTTACGTCTATCGCACCCAGGTATGATTTTCTAAATAGGTTACTTAGTGTGGGGCAAGATAAATACTGGAGACAAAGAGCAATTGACTTGCTTGATCCGATGGGAAAAGAGCGCATTTTAGATGTTGCTACAGGAACAGGTGATATGGTCATAGAAGTTGCAAAAAGAAATCTTTCAGTCCAAATTTTTGGAATAGACTTTAGTCAGCGCATGCTAGACCTTGGACGAATTAAAATTGCTCAGAGGGGTTATAACCAAGCGGTTTCCCTTCAAATTGGAAGTGGGGAGTGCCTCCCTTTTGCAGATGAAAGTTTTGATGGGGTAATATGCGCTTTTGGAATTAGAAATTTTGCCGATGTGCAACTAGGATTAAGAGAGTTTTTTCGAGTGCTAAAACCCGGTGGAAGGGTTGTTGTTCTTGAGTTTTCTATACCCCAAAACCAATTTCTTAAGACAGCATACGAGTGGTACTTCAATATCATTTTACCGAAAATAGGAAACATTATTTCTGGGCACTTAAATGCCTACAGTTATCTCCCTGAATCAGTGGCTAATTTCCCAAGTCAAAAAAAATTTATTAAATGGATCGAAAAAATTGGTTTTAAAAAAGTATCTTTCTCTGAACTTACCTTTGGTATCGTTTCAATTCACCGTGGTTATAAGGTTAGTGAATGAAAAATGTAAAAACAAAACTCCATAGCTTTTTTCGTTCAATCACCTTAGTTTTTTTTACAACAACATTGGTTTTATTTTTATGGAATCAAAATATATTTTCACTAAATGGAACTATTTTTTCAGTCTATGATAACAATACCCCTGATCAAGAAATATTAAAACATCCCCAATATAATCTCATCTCCGACCTCCAAACAGCATTTGTTCGAAATGTCAAAACGGTAGGACCTTCGGTTGTTAATCTAAGTAAAGTTTATACAGAGATAAATTCCAATGGTTCTCACGATTCATTTTATGACAATAATTCCTGGTTTTTTTCTCTTAAGAATTTGTTTGATAAATATCTTTCTAAAAAAAAATACATTTCTAAAACCATTGGATCTGGTGTAATCATAAATAAAAAAGGATATATTTTAACTAATTATCATGTTATCGAGGGTCATGATAAAATTCTTGTTCGTTTGTCTGACCAGCGGTCTTTTTTTGCTGATGTTATTGGAGTCGACTCAGAGACAGATCTTGCTGTTATAAAAATAAATAGTTTTAGAAGATTACCTCAACCAGTTTTTGGTCCTTCAACCGAAATTAAGGTGGGACAATGGGTAATGGCAATTGGCAATCCTTATGGTCTACAGGGCTCTGTTACCGTGGGAGTTATTAGCGGGATTCACAGGTCAAACCTTGGCATTGCAACCTATGAAAACTTTTTACAAACAGATGCAGCTATAAATCCGGGGAATAGTGGTGGTCCATTAATTAATCTGAGTGGAGAAATAGTTGGTATCAATACAAGTGTTACAGCCCTTGGTTCAGGCGTTGGTTTTGCCATACCCATTGACATAGCATTGCGCATTTCTGGCGAATTAATGAATAATGGTAGTGTGCAGCGAGGGTGGATAGGGGTAGGTGTACAGGAAATGACACCTGCACTATTTTGGGCTTTCAAAATTCATGATTCTAAAAAAGGGATTCTTGTGAACAATGTTGAAAACAATGCTCCAGCAAAAAAAGCAGGAATCATGCGAGGTGATATTGTTTTAAAATACAATGGAAGGCATGTTCGCAATGTAAAAAACTTTCAATTCATGGTGGCAGATACTCAAATAGGAAAACAAGTTTTTATAGATGTTATTCGGGATGGACTAGAAAAAACACTCCTAATTACAATTGGGGAACTCACGTCCTGACCTCAAACCCCGCTTCCGTTATTTTGTCTATTAAATCTTCTGATTTTGCCTGTTTATCGTCAAGCTCGACAATAACTTGTTTTTTTTCTATGTCCACCTCAACACTGGATATTCCAACTAGGCTTATTACGGCTTCTTTTATTGTATTAACGCAATGATCACATGTTATCCCGTCTACATTTAGTACCTCTTTCACTGAACCTCCTTTCAAGTTATTACTTATTAGTTAGTTAAAGATTAATATTAAGTCGTTATAATATATAGATTTAATATCAAAAAAATAAAAAGAATGTTTTTTATCAGCTTTAGTGCTAAAGAAATATCGTTATTTGCCGTATTAAACAGTTGTGGGATAGTATGGAGACTAATCCGCATAAATTCACATTTTTACTAAGGAATGTAGTTTTAGTGTGAGTTCAATAATAGTAATTTCTGTTTCATGGAGGAATCAGACATTGGCTCTGCGTATCTTTAATAATCTTGCTTCCTATTCTGCCCAGCGTTTATTAAGCGACAATAGTAATAAACTCAGTCGGATTTTTTCTCGGATAGCTTCTGGGGAGAGAATCCAACAAACTTCAGATGATTCTGCAGGTATGATGACTGCAGAGGCTCTAAAATCCGATGTGAGAACATTAAGACAAGGAGTGCGCAACCTGAATGAAGGCTTATCCCTCCTTAATGTGGTCGACGGTGCTCTCAACGAAGAAGTTTCCATAGTTATTCGAATGCGAGAGTTAGCGACACAAGCCGCAACGGGTACTATTGGTACAACCGAACGTCAAACTACCAATCTCGAATTTAGTGCGATGAGAAGTGAGTTGGATAGGATAGCAAAGACTACAGAGTTTAATGGTATTAAAGCATTAGACGGCTCCTTAGCCTCGAGTGCATCAAACCATACAGCAATTCAGTTTGGATTAAACTCAAATGATGTCAGCAGTGTCGATATAAATAGGACGGTTAACGTCACAGCATTGACGGCGTTGAATTTAAAATTAAATGCGCTTTCGATTTCCAGCCAGAGCGGCGCTGCTACAGCAACTGAGGCGTTGAAAGTGATTCTGGATACCATGATAGAAATTAGAGGAAGACTGGGATCAACACAAAACAGGCTTGAACGAACTCTAAGCAACATACTTACGACCGCAGAAAATTTAACTGCAGCTGGTTCAGTAATAGGTGATGCTGACTTGGCATCGGACTTTGCGCACTTAACTAAACAGCAGATTTTAGTACAGTCATCGTCCGCGATGATTGGCCAGGCAAATTTATTTCCGCAAGGTGTAATACAACTTCTACCACACTAAAGGCAAAACAATGACCAAATTAAATCCAGCACTAAAAATAAACCAAAGAGATTCTGTTAGACAAGAAATCTCTATAAAATCCGTAAAAACTGATAACAGTAGTATTGGAAAAGAGTCTAAATCTGACCGGGTCTCGCTATCCGAATCATATAAAGCAGAACCTTTAGTTGATAGGAAAGGTATAGCTTCTGACATTCGGTTTGATCTGGTGAAAAAATATCGTGAGGTTTTGGCTGATGGCTCATACCAGGTTAAATCTGATGAATTGGCTGATAAAATTGTTCAGAAGGTGAAAGAAAATAAAAATACGATTTTTTTATAAAACCTAAATTGTTTTAATTTGGTTTAACTTCGGAAAGTTTCCTGTCGCGTTAAATTTTTCCTCCCATCGTTTCCCCAGTTTATTCAATCTCAAGTCAATTTTTTCTAGACTTCCTAATGCTTTTGACTCTGCGAGTATTTTAACTCCCAATCTGCTAATTCCATTGTTCCGTAAATCCAATTCTCGTAGTTTACTCAATAACGATGACTGAGCTATGGCCTCGACCCCTTCGTCGCCGATAAAGTTTTTTCGTAAATCCAATATCTCAATACCGTTAATTGCGGGATACTGGCTTAAATAAATAGACTCAATGGCTGATACTTCCATTTGAGGCATTTTTAAAATGCGAGGATTGACAGCTAGACGATTTTTCACAAACTCCTCAAAAAGAGTAATTTTTCGAAATCCCCTTATCTTAAGTTTTTCATCTATCGCCTGATTAATCTCATTCAAGTCTCCATTAGTTGTGTAAAAAAGATCAAGGATCATCTCTCTATTTAATTCATCTTGATCTAGATCATTTTCACTCATCACTGATTTCCTTAGATTTTCAATATAGAGTCTCTAGATATGGCGCACGTCAAAAGTTGGGAAAATCAGCAAAAAAATTATTAGAAAAATAAGCTTCGTCATCCCTTCTTTAGAGAGCTTCCCGAACTACTGTCCCATTTTATAGTATGAGGACTTGATACATGTTTTGCCTCAGCAATCCATTGACTAAAACCGGCATTAATTTTAAGAATTCGAACGCACGGATTTATACCTTGAGATCCAGCAACATGTGAATATAGTTCTTGCAAATCTTTCAGAAATACTCCCTGCTCCGATTTATATCGGTCCTGTGCTTCGGCAATATTAGCAAGTGTTCCCTCCGCAAGAGCATTGTACGCAAAAACATTTTTTTTAAGCTCAGTAAAGTCAACCATAAACTGCACGTAGCCCCACACAACTAATGGTACGATAGATAAAGATAATGCTATGACCTTCTCTGGCTTTCTATCTATTAAAATACCAATTGCAAATAATCCAAAACATATAAACAATGAATACCTAGAGATTTTATCAAAATATGAGAGGGGTTTGATTACATCTCCACAGTCACTTGCACTTATTATGTCTGGAAACATGAAGACAGTGAGAAATGAAATCATAACCCCATTACAAAATGTTTTATTAGGCATATTCGATTCTTATTGCTTAAGAGGTTTACCGCTCTTCACAAATATTAAAGGATAAGTTAATATAGCCAATTCTTTAGTAGTTATAAATGATTTAATGTTACGGGGCATCTGTGGAGAATAAAAATACAAAAAATTTTAATAATCGGTTTTTGGATAACCAAAATGGCACGATTACTGATAATGAAACGGGATTATGTTGGTGCCAGAAAGATTCATTCCAAGTTCATCAAGACTGGTTAACGTTTCAAGAAGCTATAAGTTGGGTGGATGAACTCAACAGATTTCATGACTGGCGTATTCCGGAAAAAGAAGAAATAGAAAAGCTATTTCTTTCAGAGGTTACTGTTTTAGGTCGTTCCAATCAAGAACTCCACATTGATTCTGTATTTGAATCCGGTGGTGGAAATGGTTCTTGGTGCATGCCATTTGATCAACAAGCAGCCTTTTACTTTTCATATTCAAGTGGAATTTCCCAGCAGTTTGATCAGGATTTCTCACAAGGTTATTTAAGACCCGTTAGACTTTATCAGGATTAGTCTCTTTTGTTACATTCTGCTCACGCTTGAAACAGGAAACAACTTTAGGCATTTCTTTGAGAGGAATCATTACTTGATTAATAGTTGTACCACCTTCATCACAACTAATTGAAGCGATTTGATACCTTTTATTATTAATAGAAATACCTAATAATTGCGCAATAGCTGCTTGCAAAGCTTCCCATTCCAGATATAAAAGAAACTGATCCTCGTCAGATTCGATGGCAAAAAAATCAAGAAGTTCATTAAACTCTAAATCCAGTATTTCTTCCGAAGATTTTCCTCTGCAGTATTCAAGAAAACCAGTACCCCCACCAATTTCTTTGTTGCATGTGATTTTAGAAAACTCAAAGTCAACCAGGCAGTCCTTTTCATCAAGATGTATTGTGATTTCTGCTGTCGTATCCTTACAAGGCATATCAAACCTCAGATGATGCGTTGATTAGAGAAAATTCATGCTTATATCGGAAGCCTTGGATGAGTGGGTAAGCGCGCCAATCGATACACAGTCAATATCTATTTTGGAAAGAGTGCCCAATTGATCAATCGAGATCAAGCCTGAAACTTCAATACGCGCCCTACCATCAATTATGCTTACTGCTTCTTTTATATCATGCATAGACATGTTATCAAGCATAATGATATCACTCTTAGCTTTAATGGCATCCCTCACCTCATCAAGGGTAGTAGTTTCAACTTCGATTTTTATTCCAATATTATTATTTTCTTTCACTTTTTTTACGGCTTGAATAATTCCTCCTGAAGCCTTAATGTGGTTATCTTTTATAAGAACCGCATCATATAGGCCAAAACGGTGATTCTTTCCCCCTCCACAAGAAACAGCATATTTTTCAAACGAACGAAGTCCAGGGGTTGTTTTTCGGGTATCCAATATTTGAACGGGATCTGCTTTTTCAACATATTGTTTAGTTAAAGTAGCAATACCGCAAAGCCGCTGGAGAATATTTAGCGCGACTCTTTCCCCTTCTAAGAGAGCTATCCCCTTACCCTTAATGCCTAAAACTTTAGTATGACTCTTTATCTTATCTCCGTCATTGAAACGATTATCTAAAAAACTAACATCAGGATCCAATTTAAAAAAAACGGATTTCAAGATGTCCAACCCACATAGAATAATATTTTCTCGAGTTAGAACTTCGGCAGTATATATATCATCAGGCGATACAATGGCCCGTGAAGTAATATCACCCAAACCAATGTCTTCATCGAGTGCACTTGTAATGAGATTATTAATTTGCTCCTCACTAGGTATTTTAGTCACAGAAACCTTATTTTATTACTAGATTAGTTTTTCAAGGATCTCATTTGCTCCCATCTTTAAAAGCTGCGCCCCAAGTTCTTGACCAATATTAATAGCATCATCAACAGGCCCAACATTCTCTAGCTTATAGATAATTTCACCATCAAGACTGGCGACTAGTCCTTTAAGTGTAATAAGACCTTTCTCTACTCTTGCATACGCACCAATCGGAACTTGACATCCCCCGTCTAATCTACCAACCAAGGACCTTTCTGCGCTCACTGCATAGTGGGTCTGCTCATGATTTAAAGTGGATATCAAATCATAGATCTTCGTATCATCGAGTCTAGTTTCTATACCCAAGGCGCCCTGCCCCATTGCAGGTAACAAAATATCATGAGATATTTCTTCAGTTATACGATTAGCCCAACCTAATCTGTTAAGACCTGCCGAGGCCAACAAAATTGCGTCATATTTTCCTTCTTCAACTTTTCTAAGCCTAGTATCAACGTTACCTCTTAAAGGATGTATTTTAAAGTCGCCTCTATATTTCAATAACTGTGACGACCGACGTAAACTACTTGTCCCGATAGTTGCCCCCTGTGGAAGATCAGCTAATTTTTCACCATTTTTTGAAATCAGCGCATCCAATGGATTTTCACGTTTAGTAATAACCGAAATTCCTAATTCTGTTGGAAGTTCCATTGGAACATCCTTCATACTGTGAACTGCAAGATCTATTTCATTAGCCAATAATGCTTCTTCAATTTCTTTAACAAATAGTCCCTTCCCCCCTATTTTTGCAAGCGGAACGTCTTGAATAATATCGCCGCTAGTTGCAATAATACGGATGTCAATATCTACATTATCATGTAAACGCTCCAATTCAGATTTAACCCAGTTCGCTTGCCAGAGGGCTAATTGACTTCCTCTGCTTCCTATAACAATATTATGGGCTTTCATTCAATCATCTAGGTGAAAAAGGTGCCG
>JYMV01024274.1_pt2 | contig 13600 bp, 15 predicted proteins | sample 338911 | NCBI WGS metagenome assembly JYMV01 (sample SAMN03354496, study PRJNA234377) | hydrothermal vent metagenome | biome: Deep sea; feature: Hydrothermal plumes at the Eastern Lau Spreading Center, Western Pacific Ocean; material: Seawater | place: Tonga | collected 2009 | depth 2000 m m
CCACCATCTTTATCAGGGCAAGAGTTAAACGCCATTACTTGTGGGTGTTGATTTAGAAAGCTCACGACTTGGGTTTTTAGAATACTCATGCTATTGTCAGAGTGATAACCTTTGCCATGAATAATATGAATAAACTCTTCATGCTGATAATGATACATAAATTGACTCATAGCTTCACAAGCCTCAATAGCCGTTTGCCCGTGAAGATCCAGTACCGGGACATGATCAATATTGCCACGTTTCATTTTTTTAATGATTTTAGGTGAAAGCCCATCTTTAGCATAAGCGACTATTTCAGAGCCACTCAAACGGGCTTCAGTAATATAACTATAAGCTGTAAAGGCTGGCTGGCTTATTCTTCCACCAGGCTGAGTGTGATTATCTTTATCAATGGGCGCAGTCGCATCAACACTGGATCTGAATAGTTGCTTGTCTTCGTCGTTAATCATAGATGGTTGTGCATTAAAAAGCCCTCAAAAGAGGGCTTAATTATAGCAATGTTAATTAAAGGTTTTATAGAGCTTTAATTTGTGCATTGATTCTAGATTTTTTTCTAGATGCTTGCTTCTTATGTATTAAGCCTTTGCTTACTGCTTGGTCAATCATTTTCTGCATGATTCCGTAACCATTCTGTGCCTCTTCTTTATTGCCAGCTTCTAATGCGTAAGTTACTTTCTTGATAAAAGTACGAACTTTAGCACGAATTTGTGAATTATGCTTGTTGCGTTTTGTTGATTGTCTTGCGCGTTTTTTTGAACCTGCTGAATTAGCCATCTTTGATATATAAGAGTTAAATTAGTAAAGGCGTAATTATAAAGTCTTAGTTGGAAAAAGTCTAGGGGTAAATTGAATTTAAATTAGCTACCAATACGATCCAATGCATCAATCGCACTCAATATTTTTTTCTTGTTTAAAATCAAGTGCCAAGTTTTTCCACCTTGAGATTTCCAAAGTGAAACTGCACGTATTCCGGCTAATAACAACGCCCTAATATGATTAGCCGTGCGCTGGTTTGATAAATGTAGCTGTTCACCTTTAACCATAATTCTTGGATTTAGTTCGCCCAATGTGGTTTTGTATAGCTCTCCTAATCTAGCAATTGAATTACTGTGTGTTATTTCAAAGAATTCTTGCTTGTTTAAAGCGCTAATCTCGGTGCTTATCACATTTAGTAAGGCTGAATTTTTCATTAATTTTTTTTCAAGATTAATTAATGATAAAGCATAAAAAATAACCGTCTGTATGGATTTGGTTTGCTTGCCTAGGGCGACTTTTAATGCTGCCATGCCTATTGATAGCTGCACTGGAGATTCAAACACCTCATAAACATTAGCACTTGTAGAGGTGATGCTATTTAAGCTTACAACTGAGCAGTCGGCATCACATTCACCTTTTGAAGCAAGTTGATCGACCAACATAACACTTTGTAATATGCCTGCAAGTGCGAGAGTTTGATTGTTTATTTTATTCATTGCTACGTTGCTCAATAATTGCGCCGCCTAGGCAAATGTCATCCTGATAAAAAACGATAGATTGACCAGGTGTGACGGCTCTCTGAGGATCATTAAAAATAACTTTAAAGGTGCCACCATTTTTAATAATTGTACAGTTTTGAGAGGCTTGTCGATAGCGAATCTTAGCCTGACAATCTAATGGAAAGTCTGGCTCATCACCGACCCAGTGATTTTTTGATGTACTTAGGTTGTTGTGATATAGTAATGGGTGATCACCCTGTACAACGAGTAGCTCATTACTGTCAATTCTTTTGTCTGCCACAAACCAAGGTTCAGGTGAGTCACTAAAGCCGCCACCAATTTCTAAACCTTTTCTTTGGCCAATGGTATAAAAAGCCAAACCTTGATGGTGTTTAATAAATTGTCCATTTTCATCAACAATATCACCTGATTTCTTGGGTAGGTAAGTTTGTAAAAATTCAGAGAAATTACGCTCTCCAATAAAGCAAATACCAGTTGAATCTTTTTTATCTGCTGTGATTAAATCGTGTTGGTTGGCAATTTCTCTAACTTTTGTTTTACTAATGTCACCTAATGGAAACAAGCTTTTGCTAAGCTGGTATTGGCCAAGTAAATATAAAAAATAACTCTGATCTTTATTATTATCTAAGCCTGTTTTTAATTGATATTGATTATCGCTATGCGAAATTCTTGCATAGTGGCCAGTAGCGATTTTGTCCGCACCAAGGGACAATGCGTATTCAAGAAATACTTTGAACTTTATTTTTTGATTGCATAAAACATCTGGATTTGGCGTCCTACCTTTTTTATGTTCTTGTAAAAAATCTTCAAAAACATCTTCCCAGTAATCTGACGAAAAGTTTTTAGTGTGTAATTTAACACCTAATTTATCAGCGACTTTTTGCGCATCTGCAAGATCTTGCTCGGCTGTACAATAGCCTATAACCTTGCTCTAACAACATTAAGGTTGCAACAGATGAATCGACACCGCCGGAAAGTCCGACGATTATTTTTTCTGACTTATTCAAAGTTTTCATACGCTTGTACAATGCGCTGAACTAGCTTATGTCGTACAACATCTCTGGAATTAAAATGACAAAATGAAATTTTTGTTTCATTTTCCAGTACTTTCATTGCATGTAATAAGCCTGATTGACTTGGGCGTGCTAAATCTATTTGGGTAATGTCACCAGTAATCACCATTTTTGAACCGAAACCCATGCGTGTTAAAAACATTTTCATTTGCTCAGTGGTGGTGTTTTGAGCCTCATCTAAAATAATAAATGATTCATTTAAAGTTCGACCTCGCATAAAAGCAAGTGGCGCCACTTCAATGATATTTTTATCCAATAATTTAGTGACTTTATCAAACCCCATCATTTCGTATAGTGCATCGTAAATTGGGCGTAAATAAGGATCTATTTTTTCACTAAGATCACCAGGTAAAAAACCCAATTTTTCACCCGCTTCAACAGCAGGTCGAACCAATACAATACGACGTACGTCAGATCTTTCTAATGCTTCTACAGCGCGCGCCACAGCAAGATAGGTTTTACCGGTACCGGCAGGGCCAATACCAAAAGTACAATCTTGGTCTTTAATGGCTTTTACGTAGAGTTGCTGATTAAGAGAGCGTACATGGATGAATTTACGCTTGGTCTTGATATTGACTGATTCATTTGGTGGATCATCTTGAGTGTAAGCTTTTATGCTCATCTCTACATCATGAGAGCTAATAGATTGAGATCTAGCAAGAAGACTTAAGTCTTTAAGTATGCGAGCAGCCAAATGCTTGTTCTCGCCACGGATAACAAATTCCGAACCTTTGTTGTTGATCTCTACATCAAGGCTTTTGGCAATGGTTTCTAGGTTTCGATCAAAAGACCCGCAAACAGCAGCTAATTGTTCGGGATTATCTGTTTCAAGGCTTATGTGCATAATTCACCTATTAAAGAATTGCCGCGTGCAGCTGTAATTTTCACATCAACAATTTGACCAATAAGCGACTCATCGCCTTTGAAATGCGTATTGCGCATATTTTCCGTACGACCAAACATGTTGTCGTCTTTTCTGGCTTTATTTTCTACCAATACTTTTTGAATGCTGCCAACCATAGATTTTGAAATTACTTCGGTAGATGCATTAATGGTTAGTTGGACGCGCTTTAGTCGTTCTTTTTTGACCGCCATACTAACATCGTCAGGATAACTAGACGCTGGTGTACCAGGGCGTGCTGAATAAATAAAGCTGAAAGATTTGTCAAAACCAATGTCATTAATAAGTTTCATTGTATCTTCAAAATCTTGATCATTTTCACCTGGAAAGCCAATAATAAAATCACTCGAGATTGAGATATCTGGGCGAATTTCACGCAGCTTTCTAATCTTAGATTTATACTCAATAGCCATATGGCCACGCTTCATCAATCCTAAAATTTTGTCAGAGCCACTTTGAATTGGCAAGTGTAAATGGGAAACCAATTCAGGCACTTCCGCATACGCTTGAATCAAGCTTTCTGAAAATTCAACCGGATGTGAGGTGGTATAACGAATGCGATCAATGCCATCAATTTGTGCAACAATGTTAATGAGTAATGCTAGGTCAGCCATTTCCTCATCATCCATTAATCCTTGATAAGCATTAACATTTTGCCCAAGCAGATTAACCTCGCGTACACCTTGAGAAGCCAAGATTTCAACTTCTTTAATAACATCATTAAATGGGCGTGAAACCTCCTCACCACGGGTATATGGAACTACACAAAACGTACAATATTTGCTACAGCCTTCCATAATGGAAACAAAGGCACTGACACCATTTGATTCGGGTTCAGGCAGGTGGTCAAATTTTTCAATTTCAGGAAAAGAGATATCAATACTGGTTTTTTTATCTCCTAACACTTCATTGACCATTGCTGGCAGGCGGTGCAAAGTTTGCGGGCCAAAAATAATATCAACGTAAGGTGCGCGTTTAAGAATAAGCTCGCCTTCTTGAGAAGCAACACAGCCGCCAACACCAATAATAAGAGCTGGATTTTTTTCTTTAAGTTTGCGCCAGCGACCTAATTGATGAAACAATTTTTCTTGCGCTTTTTCACGAATCGAGCAAGTATTAAGTAGTAATACATCAGCCTCTTCAGGCTTATCTGTCAGGCTTAAATTGTGAGAATGTTTTAGTACGTTGACCATCTGATCTGAGTCATACTCATTCATCTGACAGCCGAAAGTACGGATGTGTAATTTATTCATAATGGGATAGCTAATTAAGATTCAGCGTTTTTCTGAATGTGTAATGTTTGTGTTGGGTAGGCGATTTCAGCTTTGTGCTGTTCAATAATATCAGCAACAGCTAGTAAAATTTCTTGTTTTATTTTTTGATAATTGTCTTTACTGGTGGTATTGGTAAAGGCGTAGATATTAAAATCAAGCGACGATGCATTGAAATAATTAAAGTAAACACGCAATGATTGAGATTGATCAATATCTTTGTGCTTTCTAAGTAGATCTTCTACGTCAGTCACAATACCTGGAACTTGCTTAATGTCATCATAACGAATGCCAACAATTTCTTTGATACGACGATTGGTCATGCGTGAAGGTGTTTCAATTGGAATTGAGGCAAAAATAGAGTTTGGAATATAAACAGGGTTTTTGCTAAAAGTGCGAATGCGGGTCATGCGCCAGCCGATTTTTTCTACCGTACCTTCGAATTCACTAGAACGAATCCAATCACCTGTTGAAAATGGCTTATCCATTTGAATCATCAAGCCACCAAAGATATTACTTAACATGTCCTTAGCAGCAAAGCCCATCACAATACCACCCACACCACCAAAGGTTAGTAGGCTTGAAATTGAAAATCCAAGGTGTTGAGCAATCCCTAGAAGAATGGCAACAATAACTAAAATCTTAATCAATCGTGTAAATAGGCGAACTGAGTCGTTATTAACACTATTATCAGCTTCAACTAAATAGGACTCAACGCCAGAGATAACACGCACCACACCCCAGGTAATAATAAAAATTGGGGTGATATCGATATACTCAACAACAGTACTAAGTGCAGTGATATCTGCTTTAAATGCATTGATGGAGAAAAATACCCAACCAAACCAAATCAATACTTTTAATGGTGGAGAAACAGCATTGATTAAATGATCATCAAACTGATTTTTAGTTCGACTTGTATGTTTAGTGATTTGCTTTAAGACAAAGCCCAAGACCATATGAGTAGCTAGTGCCACGATAAATAAAATTCCAGCGGTCTGGTAGGGAGGTATATTTTGTAAAAATTCATTCATAATCAATATTTTAGCGCTTATTTCAAATATTTGAGTGGATTAATTGTTTGTTCAAATTTGGTCATTTCAAAGTAAAAAGGCTGATCAGTTGTCATTGCAATGACTTGGCCTTTATCAACCGAATCACCTAAAGAAGCTTGTAATGATTGGGTTTGAGTATAGGTGCTATTAAATCCAAGTGGGTGTCGAACGATAATCATTTGCCCATAACTCTTCATTTTATCGCCAATGTAGATAATTTTTCCATCGCGAATAACACGAATTTCTTGCCCTTGATGTGAGCTAAAAGTTAAGCCTGGGTGTTTTTTAGAATAGGTTTTGCTCACCTTGCTGTTAATTGGCGTCTTCCAACTTGAAGACGGATTGTGAGTTCTTTTAACAATGTTTTGCTGAGATTTGTTCGCATTTTTAATGACTGTATGGTCTGTTATTCTGCGAGTTTTTTTCTCAACTTTGGCTACTTGACCAAAACGCTGATGGTTGATATTTTCTAAATTAGAAGATTTTTCAATAACAATAACCGCTTGTTTTGGTGCTTGAGAATAGCAGCCACTTAGAGACAGTAAAACCACAATACTGAATAATTTAACCCACATACCAAACTCCAAAAATAATCAATACAATCACCCCATAGCCTAAGCGATCCATATATTTTTTTAACCATTTATCACAAGCACTGCCATAGGCTTTAACCAGCCCAGCAACTAGATAATAGCGAGCGCCACGAGCCACTAATGAAATAGCAATAAAGGGCAATAAAGGCATTGCCATGCTGCCAGCGCTAATAGTGGCAAGCTTATAAGGAATAGGGCTGAACGCAGCAATACCCACTACCAAAATACCATATTGATCAAAAAATTCTTCAATCAAAGCAACTGATACAGGCTCAATAAGCTCATAATTGAGTAAAAAACTAAGCAAAATATCGCCAAGTAGGTAGCCCACTAATCCACCCAATACTGAAAATATAGTCGCTATAAAGGCAAAATAGTAGGCTTTATCAGCTTGCTTTAAAGCCATTGGTGCCAATAAAATATCAGGTGGCGGGTAGGGTAAAACACTAGATTCTAAAAAACTAACAACCGCTAACCAGTAAATGGCAAATTTACTTTGCGCCCAATCTAATGATTTTTGATAAAGTTTAGAAAAAATTTGCATGCAAATTTAGCTATCTTTCACCATTGGAAAGCCTAACGCTTCGCGTGAATCATAATATGTTTGAGCTACTTTTTGGCTCATGGCGCGCACTCGACGAATAAAGCGAGCACGATCTGTCACACTAATTGCATGGCGCGCATCAAGTAGGTTAAATAAGTGAGAGGCTTTCATGACTTGCTCATGGCTTCAGCTTCATCAAACTGCTTAAACAATACGTCAGTATCAGCGATTTCAAAATTATAGGTTGATTGCTCAACTTCATTTTGATGGAATACATCACCATAGCTAACACCTTCAGTCCAAACTAAATCAAACACAGAATCAACACCTTGAAGGTACATGGCTAATCGTTCAAGGCCATAAGTTAACTCACCTGCAACAGGCTTGCAAGCTAAGCCACCAATTTGTTGAAAATAGGTAAATTGAGATACTTCCATGCCATTAAGCCAAATCTCCCAGCCCAATCCCCAAGCACCTAACGTTGGTGATTCCCAGTTATCTTCAACAAAACGAACGTCGTGCTTGGTTAAATCAATGCCAATTTCCGCTAAAGATTCTAGATATAAATCTTGAATATTTTTAGGTGATGGCTTAAGGATAACTTGAAACTGATAATAGTGTTGTAAGCGATTTGGGTTCTTACCATAGCGACCATCAGTTGGACGGCGTGACGGTTGAACATAAGCTGCATTCCATGGTTCAGGGCCAATAGCGCGTAAAAAAGTTGCTGGATGGAAGGTGCCTGCACCCATTTCCATGTCAAATGGTTGTAACAATGTACAGCCTTTTGACGCCCAAAAAGTTTGTAGCTTTAAGATTAAATTTTGAAAAGAGGCAGTTGCATCTAGCTCTGAAATTGACATAATAAATCAGCTTAAATAAGTCTAAAAATTAAAAAAATTTTACCGCATCAAGCCTTACTCGATAAGGTATTTGTAAATACAGATGACGTAAAAGGTTGGGGGCTTTTTCTATAAAGCCGAGAAGATTTAAACATGAAGCCCCAAAATGCCAAATAGTAATATGGAGATAAAACCTTTTTTAGTAGTTATTAAACACTGATAGTGTTTAATAACAAGGCTAGTAAAGCAAAAAAACGATTTTGAATAAATTAAAAAATACTAGGTTATCTTTAATTTTAATAATTCTTCGTTAAGCTGTGCTTCGGTTAGCTGATCAAAATCTTCCAGTGTGTAAGTACTCAAACCACCACAAGCTTCATACCATGCGTAGCCAGAGGTCCAATCAGCATGCTCATAATCATCTTGACGCTGACGAACAACACACAAAATAGCTTGATCGCGATAAATCAAATGATAAGGTTGCTCGTCACGATGTAAGCTTTCAATAAATTCCCAAGCATCACCAACTGAATTAAACCAATAGTTTATCAATGGATGCTTGTCGTTGTTTTCAATTGGTAGAGGCTTTTCTCTAATAAAGCATTGTAGGTGAAAATGATTCACCGATGCATAAGCACCATAGGAGTTGTAAGCTAAGCTAAAGCCCTTAATGTTTAAGCCAATACTATTGGCCATCATCCAAGCAAACTGATGAAGCTCAGCGCTCATTAATTGAGGGTGTTGCTGTTCGGCTTCAACTACCACTAAGCCGTGAAGCTTAGCAAATGGGAATTTGTTGTAAAAAAGTGATATGTTTTTTGAGAAAAACTTACCCTGCCAAAATAACTCTTTTTGTAAAAATGGCTTATTGAAGTTAAAAGTATTTTCATCAAAATCAAGACTCATTCCTTTAGTGCTGGCGCCAGACATTCTTTTTGGGCGCAAGGCTCTTAATCGGTTGTATTGCAATTCAAAGCTACCAAGATCTTTATAGTTAGTCACTTCAAGATCGTTTAAATCTAACTCAATCAGTTGATTAAAAACATCAATATCATCAGCTGCGCCTTGAAGCTCTTTTGATTTCAGCTGTTCAAATTTTTGTTTTAAGCCTGGTTTAAGTTGTCGCCAGAGTTTTTCATCAGACAATGCATTAGCAAGTACTAAAATAAACACACCGAGCTCATCATTTTCTAGCATTTTTTCCAAATTATTGGAAAACGTTTTTTCCGTATAAAAATATTCATTATTTTCAATATAATGCCATAAATTATTAAATACTAGCCAAAATATGCCATTTTATTAGTATTTATGGCTATTTTTATCTAATTGTATTCGTATTTATTTGAAATTTAGCAAATATTTAAAATGACATAAAAAATGCGGCTCGAAAGCCGCATTTATATTCCCTTGCGGGGAATGTACTATTTTACTAAAGCTTGAATCTAGTATTTATAAGATTCTGACTTAAATGGGCCTTCTTTAGGAACATTGATATATTTAGCTTGAGCGTCAGTAAGTGTCGTTAGTACACCACCAAAACCACCGACCATACCAGCGGCTACTTCTTCGTCAAGCTTCTTAGGCAGAACTTCAACGTAAATATCGCCACCATTGTTAGCAAATTTTTCATCAAATAAATGCATTTGAGCCAATACTTGGTTAGCAAATGAACCATCCATGATACGACTTGGATGGCCAGTTGCGTTACCTAGATTAACCAGGCGACCTTCAGATAATAAAATTAAGTAATCAGATTTGTCATCACTTCTAAAGATGCGGTGAACCTGAGGCTTTACTTCATCCCATTGCCAATTGTCACGCATATATTGTGTGTCAATTTCGTTGTCGAAATGGCCAATATTACAAACAACAGCGCCTGCTTTAAGTGTTTGAAGCATTGCATCATCACATACATTCATGTTTCCAGTTGTGGTTACAATTAGATCAGTTGTACCTAATAAAAGAGTATCGATGCCAGCTACTGTGCCAGTGTTGATACCGCCATTGTAAGGAGATACAATTTCAAATCCATCCATACAAGCTTGCATGGCACAAATTGGATCAATTTCTGAAATTTTAACGATCATACCTTCTTGACGAAGCGACTGCGCTGAACCTTTGCCAACATCACCATAGCCAATGACTAGCGCTTTTTTGCCTGACATTAGCATATCAGTACCACGCTTAATAGCATCGTTTAATGAGTGACGACAACCGTATTTGTTATCGTTCTTAGATTTAGTCACTGAATCGTTAACGTTGATAGCTGGCACTTTCAATGAACCTTCTTCCATCATTTCTAGTAGACGATGAACACCAGTTGTGGTTTCTTCACTAATACCGTGAATGTCATTAAGCATTTCTGGGTATTTTTCATGAAGCATTTGAGTAAGGTCGCCACCATCGTCAAGCACCATGTTGGCATTCCAAGGCTTGCCATTGTCTAAAATAGTCTGCTCAATACACCATAAGAATTCTTCTTCAGTTTCACCTTTCCAGGCAAAAGTAGGAATGTCTGCGGCTACCATAGCAGCGGCTGCATGATCTTGTGTTGAAAAGATATTACAACTTGACCAGCGAACTTCAGCACCTAAATCAACTAAAGTTTCCATTAATACGGCTGTTTGAATAGTCATGTGAATACAACCTAAGATGCGAGCATCTTTTAGAGGTTGTTCTTTGCGATATTTATTACGTAGTGTCATTAGCGCAGGCATCTCTGCTTCTGCTAGTTCCACTTCCTTACGGCCGTAATCAGCCAAGCTCATATCAGCTACTTTATAGTCGTTATTGTTTAAAGTATTGTTGCTCATTTTTTCTCCTTTGGAAAATTTAAAAAAATGAGCGTCGTTTTATGATTCTGATCGCCAAGCCTGATTGAAACTAATTTCAACGCAACGCTCCTTGGCAGTTTGGTTATTATACCAAATAAATTTATTTCAACAAATGAGTGCGGTCGGTTTTTTCCCAACTAATGTCATCTTCTGTACGACCAAAGTGACCATAACTAGCTGTTTGTTGATAGATCGGGCGTTTCAAATCTAGCATAGCGCTTAAACCCTTTGGACGTAAGTCAAAATGTTCACGTATTAGCGCTTCAATTGCATCGTTAGAGATTATGCCAGTGCCAAAAGTTTCAACACTAATCGATGTTGGTTCAGCCACACCAATGGCATAAGATACCTGTACTTCACAGCGATGTGCTAAACCAGCGGCAACAACATTTTTAGCCACATAGCGAGTTGCATAAGCTGCAGAACGATCTACCTTTGAAGGATCTTTTCCAGAAAAAGCGCCACCACCATGACGCGCCATACCACCATAGGTATCAACAATAATCTTACGACCTGTTAAGCCAGCGTCACCCACAGGGCCTCCAATGACAAAATTACCCGTTGGATTGATGTGAAATTTGGTTGAGTCAGTAAGCCATTTTTCTGGCAATACTGGCTTAATAACTTCTTCTAAAATTGCTTCACGTAAATCGTCTAATGAAATATCGGCGTCATGCTGAGTTGATAATACCACCGTATCAATACCAACAATTTTATGACCATCATAAATACAAGATACTTGTGATTTTGCATCTGGACGTAACCACGGCAGTGTGCCATTTTTCATTAACTCTGCTTGCTTAGCCACCAAATGGTGAGCGTACAAGATTGGTGCAGGCATGTAAACATCAGTTGCGTCACAAGCATAACCAAACATTAAGCCTTGATCGCCAGCACCTTGTTCGTGGTTTATAAATTCATCAACACCCATGGCAATATCTTGTGATTGCTCACCCAATAAATTGGTTAAATCGCAGGTATGACCATTAAAGCCGTATTCTTCTTTATCATAGCCAATACCGATGATGGTTTCGCGTACGATTTTTTCATAGTCAATCTTGGCGCCTGTGGTGATTTCACCAGCTAGTACTACGTGATTGTCTTTAACTAAAGTTTCAACAGCAACTCGTGAGTTTTTGTCTTGTGTTAATGCGGCATCTAAAATTGCGTCAGAAATTTGATCGCAAACCTTATCAGGGTGTCCTGCAGACACCGATTCAGAAGTAAATATCATTATTTGTTCTCCTTGTGAACGTTAAAAACCCATAATTAAGAAGGGTTTTCAGTTAAGAAGAACGCCTGCTTTAGCTTGTTTTAACCACTCTAGGTAGTAACGCTAGCAATCGGGACAAATCAGCGTGTTGGGGTATTATAACAAAAAAGTGCAATTTATTCTAGACTTATTTTTAGAGCGATAGCGCTGACAAACGGTGCACTCATTAGACTGAGTACTAAAAACATTGCCAAGAAGTATAGCTGTCCATCAATAGCGAGACCAAACTGGGCTTGAGATACAGCACTTGAGGCAAAGATTAAAATTGGTATATAGAGTGGTAAGATTAATAACGACAACAACATGCCTGAATTTTTAATCCCAACGATTAGCGATGCACCGATACTACCAATCAGACTCAAACTTGGTGTAGCAAGAAGTAGTGTAATCATCAGCACTTTAATGCCTTCGTCATCTAAAAATAGAAAAACACCCAATAAAGGCGATAGCAAAATAATTGGAATACCAGTGAGTATCCAATGTGCAAAAATTTTAGATAGTATTAATAATGGTAGAGAATGATGTGAAGTAACCATTTGCTCTAAAACACCATTTTCGTAATCATGATGAAAAAGGGCGTTAAGTGATAATAGTACAGCCAGCATGCTTGCCACCCAAATAATACCGGCAGCAATTTGTGAAAGTGTGGCTGCCTCTGGGCTAATCGCTAGTGGAAATAGAGAGACAGAAATAACAAAAAACAGTAAAGGATTAAGCACGCTAGAAGGATTGCGTAGAGCAACGCGTAGGTCACGACTCAGTGTTTTTATATAAACATTCATAATGCCAGCACTCGTTGATTGGCCAATGCTGAATCTTGATGAGTGGTGAATACACACAAACCACCATTTTGACAGTGCTGCTCAATTCGACTTTCTACGATCTTTACGCCAGCAGGATCTAGTGCAGTAAAAGGTTCATCTAGTAGCCATATTTTGGCTGTTGATACAAAAAGTCCAGCTAAAATAACACGACGTTTTTGTCCAGCAGAAAGGTTAGCGCAATATTCCTCTTCATAACCTTTAAGGCCAATATCGTTTAATGCTTGGATTAGTTTGCGTTGATCGGTGCTTTTATTTAAGGCACTTAAAAATTCTAAATTTTCAAGACTGTTCAGTTCACCACTTAATGCTGCATGATGACCAAGATAGAAAATTTCTTGTTGGTATTCGTCAGATTTGACTGAATGGTTTTCCCAATTAATGTCGCCATTCTCGCTCGCACTAATGCCTGCTAAAATTTTTAATAAGGATGTTTTGCCACTGCCATTTGTGCCAGTAATACGCAATACCTCGCCAGCACTTACCTGAAAAGATAGATTTCTAAAGAGCTGATTGTAGCCTCTTTGACAATCTAAATCGCTAATAACAAGTGATGACATGAATTAACAGTCCTACCAGAATTGATACCAAGGCTTATCTGTACTCACTTCTTCTTTAGAAGGTACTGGAGATTTGTTGCTAGTTGTTGGCTTAGGTTGCTGAATGATTATTTTTTCCTCAGCAGCTTTAATGGCTTTTTGTTGGTCAACTTTGCGCTGTTTAATTTGTGCTAGTTCGTTCTTTTTTTTTAAAGCCTCAGCTTGAGCTTTTTCAGTAGCAAGTTTTTCATTGGAAATTCGCTGTTCGTTAGCGACTCGAGCCTGTTCTGCTGCACGTTCTTTTTCAGCAGCAAGCTTTTCAGCAGCTATTTTTTTTGCCTGGATAGCCGCTTGTTTT
>JYMV01005461.1_pt1 | contig 13594 bp, 12 predicted proteins | sample 338911 | NCBI WGS metagenome assembly JYMV01 (sample SAMN03354496, study PRJNA234377) | hydrothermal vent metagenome | biome: Deep sea; feature: Hydrothermal plumes at the Eastern Lau Spreading Center, Western Pacific Ocean; material: Seawater | place: Tonga | collected 2009 | depth 2000 m m
AATTTGCATAATAGTTGATTTTCTTTGATTTTGTTTTCTCAAATAATGCAGCTGGATCTAATTCACCAAGCTCACTTTTTGCTGTTCTTAGTCTTCTTGAGAATTTTTCGGTATATTCATCACTCTCTATTGGCCTACATTTGCAAAACAACTTTTTACTAGTGTCCAGCTGTTGGTGAATCTCTAATCCAACCTTCAAACCAATTTTTTCAAAATCAATTTCCGACATAATCAAAACTCTGAAGCGATGTTTTCCAGCATTAGCGACTTCAGCTCATCGGCATTTTTTGAATTTCCTAAGGCCCACATTGCTTTTACAAGTGAAGTTTCTGGAGTCATATTTTCAAGAGGAGTAATTCCTAATTCTAACAAATCCCTACCACTTTCATAGACTGTCATCCTAACCCTGCCATCGATACATTGTGATGTCATTCCCAAAAACAGATCATTTTCCTTTGCCTTTTTTACTACATCATACATTGTACGTCCAACATGACCCAGTCCCGTTCCCTCAAAAATTATTGCCTTGCAGCCAGTTTGTATAAGGTTTTCAATTAACTTCGGGTCATAACCAGGGTGATATTTTACAAGAGCGACTTTTGTGTCAATCTTCATCCTTGGGTTGTATTTTGCATCTTTAAAAAATTCATCCTGTATATTTTTCTGAATTTCCAATGTTGGCGTAACTATGAACGCGGGGTCACCTCCCATTGTTTCAAACGCTCCACGCTTGCTTGTATGATTTTTTCTAACCCTAGTTCCCATATGGCATGCAACAGTCTGATCATTATCATTATGGTGCATAACAAGAAAAATACCCTTGGTGTTAGATTCAACAAGAAATTTTGAAGCTGCAATCAGGTTTATCGCCGCATCAGATGATGGTCTGTCAGATGATCTCTGTGAACCAACAAGCGCAACGGGAATAGGAAACCCGGCAAGTGCAAAAGACAAAAAAGAAGATGTGTAATGCATGGTGTCTGTTCCATGTGCAATTAGTATTCCCTTATAGTCGGAGTTTGCAAGCGAATCAAGTTTTTCTGCGATTTCTGTCCAGTGTTCTGGCTGTAAATTTTCTGAATATTCTGAGAACAAAACTTCCGCATCAATATTAGCAATTTGTCCAAGTTCCGGAACTGCCTCATTAATATCAGAAGCACTAAGCGCAGGTGTAACAGCCCCAGTTCTGTAGTCAACTTTGCTGGCAATTGTTCCTCCCGTAGAAAGTAGTAAAATTTTGGGAAGTTTTGGATCGTCTTTTCTTTCTTGGCGATGCTTAGGTTTTAGTTGAGAGCTAGAAACGATCTGTATTTTTTTAATTTCATCAACATCAATTCCAACATTGTAACCACTTCCTAATTTGACTACCAGATGTTTATCATCACTAGATTCGTATCTAGGCATTAAAATCCCAGAGTATGTTAAATCAGCTGTAATCTTGATTGAATCTCCAACTTTTACATTGTTTTTTTTCAAACAACTAAGGGCATTCCCAGAATATCCTTTGTCTTCTGACATTGAGGTGGTTTAAGCAGTTATTTTATTAAAACTACCTGAAAGCTGAAAGTTCAACCTTCTGTGAAATCTTCAAGTCTTTTTGCTCTCTTACTTTCTTTGCAGCATCCTCAAAGTGTTTCATTGTAACTTTTGCACTTTCAGCAGATTTTTCAATTTTTGCAATTTCCTTATCCTGCTTTGCTTCGGCCTCACGGTCTTCTTCTGGTGTTGAATCTTTCTTAGCATGAATACCAGTCATTGAATATTTGTCTAGGTGTTCATGAATGACAAAAGATACAGCTGTGTTTGCTATTGCTGCCACATCTGCACCAGTAAATTTATCAGTATCTTCAGCTAATTTACCAAAATTCACATAGTCAGGACTATTAGGATCTTTTTCGTATGGAATTACCATTGCCTCTTCCATGGCCTTTTCGCAATCCTTTCTCAATTTTTCCAAGGCTGTCTTGTCACTTGACGATAGTTCCTTCTCAGTTTTGGAACCAAGTATTTCCTTTTCTTTTTTTCTGTATTCTTCTTGGACCTCATACATTACGTCTGCTCCGCAATTAATCTCCAAAATCTTTTTTCTGGATTCCTTATCTGGTAAAGGAATCTGTATAATTTTATCAAATCTGCCAGGTCGAAGCAAGGCCGGATCAATCATATCCGCCCTGTTTGTTGCGGCAAGCACGACGACACCATGCATGTCCTGCATACCATCAAGTTCTGTTAACAACTGGCTTACAACTCTTTCAGTTACTTGCGTATCTATACCACCACCTCTAATTGGTGCTATTGAATCAATCTCATCAAAGAATACTACACATGGCGATGATTGCCTCGCTCTTCTGAAAATTTCTCTAATTCCTCTCTCAGATTCTCCTACCCATTTTGATAACAATTCAGGACCTCGTACTGAAACGAAATTTGCCTCACTTTCAGTAGCAACTGCCTTTGCAAGCATTGTCTTTCCTGTACCACTTGCACCATGAAGCAAAATACCATGTGGCATTTTATGTCCTAACTTGTCATATAGTGTGGGATATTTCATTGGCCATTCAACTGCCTCTTGAAGTTCTTGTTTGGTCTCACTTAGACCACCAACATCAGTCCATTTTACATCTGGGTTTTCTATGTATACTTCCCTCATACCAGATGGTGTAACTTCGATCAACGCTTTCTTGTAATCATCTCCATTTACGATTAACTTGTCAAGTGTTTCATTGGAAAGCTTTTCTTCGTCTAGATTAATTTCAGGCAACAGTCTACGTAAACACTTCATTGCAGCTTCTTTACACAAGTATTCCAAGTCAGCACCTACATATCCATGGCTAACTCCGGATATTTTTTTAAGATCTACATCATCAGCTAACGGCATATTTCGTGTGTGAATGTTTAGAATGTCACGCCTTCCCTTTTTGTCAGGAACTTTGATCTCAATCTCTCTATCAAATCTTCCCGGTCTTCTTAAGGCAGGATCAATTGCATTCGGTCTGTTGGTAGCAGAAATTACTATTACCTTACCTCTTGCCTCTAATCCATCCATAAGAGAAAGCATTTGTGATACAACTCTTCGCTCAACTTCGCCGGTAACTTCTTCTCGTTTAGGCGCTATAGAATCAATCTCATCAATGAAAACAATTGATGGTGCTTTCTCTCTTGCCTCCTTGAATATTTCCCGTAGCCTAGCTTCACTTTCACCATAGAACTTGCTCATAATCTCAGGACCAGAAATGCTAATGAAGTGTGCATTGCTTTCGTTTGCTACTGCCTTTGCTAACAATGTCTTTCCTGTGCCAGGAGGTCCATAAAGTAACACACCCTTTGGTGCTTCTATTCCTAATTTTTCAAATATCTCCGGATGACGCAGAGGTAATTCAATCATCTCTCTTACTTTCTTAATCTCATCAGTCAAACCACCAATGTCTTCATAGGAAACTTGCGGAACACCTCTTAGTGCTTCACCTTTTTCCGCTATATGGAAAACTGTTTTTTGAGTTACAAGAACAGCATCAGCGTTAGGAGACACTCCTACTATCTGAAATGTCAATCGGCCTCCAAAATATGGAACCATGACATTATCACCCTTAATCAAGGGAACACTTTCTAATGCGTCTGCAAGATACCGTTCATCAATTGGCGGTATAGCTTCTAACGGAGCCACTACAATTTTCTCTGCAGCTGTTGCCTTGATCTTTTTTACCGTAACACTATCTCCAATTGCAATTCCAGAATTGTTTCGTCCTAATCCATCTATTCTAATAATTCCTTTTCCTTCGTCTGAAGGATAAAGCGGTAAACATTTTGCAACAGTTCTACGCTTACCCTTAATCTCTACAACATCTCCCGTTGATGCGTTTAATGTATCCATGGAATCGTAATCAATTCTTGCTACGCCACGCCCAACGTCCCGTGTATAGGCTTCCAATACTTTGAGAGAAAGCTCATTTTCACTCATAATTCATCTCACTTAATGTATTGTTTATACCTTTGTCGTTGAATTCCTCTGAAAAAAAATTAAGTTAATCACAAGCTTAAAATCTGTTGAGTAGTCAAAAATTTTCACAATGGGAAAAAGACCTCTGGTTAGAAGACGTGGACGCGGTGGGATGCAGTTTAGGGCAGCTAAAACTGGAAAAATTGCGCCAGCAAAATATCCTAACTTTGATCCTAAAGAGAGTCATATTGTTGAGATTGTTGATCTTGTTCATGAAAGAGGTCGTGATGTCCCATTAGCAAAAATTCGACTTGATAACGGCTCGAACTCATTTCTTCCTGCAGTTATTGGATCTAAGGTTGGCTCAAAGATACAATTTGGATATGAATCTGGAATTGTAGATGGCAATGTAAACAGCATTCAAAATATTCCTGATGGTACAACTGTGTGTAATGTAGAAAAGCAAGTTGGTGACGGAGGTTCTTTTATTAAATCTGCTGGAACTAGTGCAACAATATTTTCACATGGTGATGATGGTGTTACGCTAAAACTTGCTTCTGGCAAATTTATTACTCTAAACAAAAAAAACAGGGCGATGATAGGAACCTTGGCAGGCGGTGGAGTTACTGACCGACCACTAATGCGTGCTGGAGTAAATTGGAGAAGGTTTAGATCAAAAGGACACAAATACCCGATTGTTAGAGGTGTAGCCCAAGGAGCATACGTCCATCCTCATGGAGGAGGTAGACATCAACACGTTGGGCAAAGCTCAACCGTTTCACGTAACGCACCACCTGGAGCAAAGGTTGGAAGCATTGCTGCTAGAAAAACTGGAAGGGCTAGAATTAAGGAAAGAAAAGGACCACCGAAGAAGTAAGTTCTGTTTTTGCATCATTCTATAATTAGTGCGGGAGGTGGGATTTGAACCCACGAACTCCTGAGAGATAAGGATCTGAACCTTACGCCGTTGACCAGGCTGGGCGACTCCCGCAAATAGCAAGAAAAAAACCTCGAATAAGTTTCTTTTTTGTTATAGCAAAAACAAAATAGCTAATCATGTACTCATTCAAATAAGATGAAATTTAGAGAGATTTATTGTGATAATTGCAAAAAATCACTTGGTATGTATAATGTAAAATACTACTCAGAACACAGTGTTGCGGAAATAATACGAACAATTCATTCATTCCATAGCCGTGCTGGACATAATATAAAAATTCGCAAAAAAAAATCTGAAGCGGATTAGAATTTGCAGTTTAATTAAGAGTCTTCGAATTCCTTTAACAGTTCCTTTTGACGTTTGTTTAGTTTTTTTGGAATGTTCACAACTAATCTTACATACAGATCACCCCTGCCACGAAAGCCTCGCCCTGGCAAGCCCTTTCCCTTTAGTTTCATAATTGAATTTGGTTGACTTCCAGGATCAACCGTAATTTTCTCATATCCATCAAGAGTGGGAACTTGAAATGTTTTACCTAAGCTTGAATCTACCATTGAAATTTGTGCATCATAAAAAATTTCTCTGCCATCTCGTTTGAATTTGGGATGAGGCTGAACTTGCACCCTTACTATTAGATCACCATTGATTCCATCTGGTACTGAATCACCCTCACCAGAGAGCACATAGTCACCGTTGTCTATGCCTGGCGGAAGTTCAAATGAAATATGTTTTATGCCTTTTACTTTTCCTAATTTACATTTTCTACAGGGTTTTTCAATTGTTACTCCTTGCCCCTGACATTTTCTGCAAGGCTGAACAGTAACAAACGTAGAGAAGCCCATATTTCGACTAGCCCTTACTTGTCCCTGACCATTACACTCCGAACATTTTATTTTTGACGTGCCAGGTGAACAGCCAGTACCATTACAATCCTGGCAGTCCACGTTTTTTGGTATATCAAGCTCCATTTTTTTTCCATGAAGCACCTCCTCTAGAGAAACAAAAGTTTCATGCAGCAAATCAGAGCCCCTCTGCCTTCCAAAACCACCAAATCCCTGTCTGCCTCCAAAAAGATTCTCGAAAACTGATTCAAAGCCTCCCGATGTTCGTCTACCTCTTCCTCCAAACAAATCGCTAAAGATGTCATCAAAGTTGGATCCAGCTCCACGGAAAATATCTTCAGTACTATATCGTCCATCTACGCCAGCATGTCCATGTTGATCATACAGTTGTCGTTTTTTTGAATCTGATAACACTGCATATGCTTCTGAAATCTCCTTGAAATGCTCAGCAGCTTCGGGTGACTTGTTTCTGTCAGGATGAAATTTTAAAGCTAATTTTCTATACTGAGATTTAATCTCATCTTGTGAAGCTGTCTTAGAAACACCAACAACTTCATAATAATCGCGTTTAGCACTCATATCAAGATCAAATATTTAATTTGCCGTATAAATTAGCTAAGATATTCATTTCAAATAATTGGTTTATGACGTTTTATTTTGGCTTATCTTCACTTGGTTTTGATTCTGGTTCTGGCTCAGGCTCTGATTTTTCTTCAGATTTGGTTTCATCTTTCTGTTGGTCTGCCCCTGGTGGAGGAGTAGCATTTTTGTATAATTCAGTAGTTATTTCATTTACTATCGCTTTTAATGCATCTAGTTTTGTTTTAATTTGGTCTACGTCCTGAGTTAGAACTTCCTTCAGCTCCTTTATTGCATCTGTAGCCTTAATTCCCTGTTCTTGCGATATTTTGTCTTTAAGATCTTGGTTAACCAATTTTTCTGTCGTGTAGATGAAGCTTTCTGCCTCATTTTTGAGGTCGACTGTCTCTTTCTTCTTCTTGTCTTCGTCTGCGTGCTTTTCTGCATCCTGTTTCAATTTTTCGACCTCTTCATCTGATAGTTTTGTAGTAGATTCTATTGTAATTTTATTATCCTTTCCAGTTCCCAGATCCTTTGCTGTTACGTTTATGATACCATTCGCATCAATGTCAAATTTTACATTGATTTGTGGAACTCCTCTAGGAGCCGGAGGAACATCAGTCAGGTTAAAACTTCCCAAGGAAACATTGTCAGCAACCATAGGTCGTTCCCCCTGAACCACGTTTATTGTAACTGCGGTTTGATTATCAGCAGCTGTTGTGAAAGTCTTGTCTTTGGATGTTGGTATTGTAGTGTTTCTCTCAATAATTGGTTCACGCACACCACCTAGTGTTTCAATTCCTAATGTCAATGGAGTTACATCTAGTAACACAATATCACTTTCCACCTCTCCAGCCAGAATACCCGCCTGAATGGCAGCGCCAAAGGCAACAGCCTCCATTGGATCAACTCCAGATTCTGGGATTTTACCAATAGTATCCTCAACAAACTTTTTTACAATTGGCATTCTAGTAGGTCCGCCAATGAGTACACTTCTGGTTATGTCTGAAGCAGATAATTTTGCATCCTCAAGTGCTTTATCAACTGAAGGCTTACATCTATCAACTAGTGATGCTACAAGACTCTCTAGTTTGGCTCTTGTTAGTTTCACTTCAAGCGCAGTCTTTTCATGGACGTATGGTAAGTTTATCTCAGTTTCCATTACACCTGAAAGTTGAATCTTTGCCTTTTCACAAGCCTCTCTGAGTCGTTCCATAGCTTTCTTGTCACCTGAAAGGTCAACACCCTCTTTTTTTCTGAATTCCTCTTTGACATAATCCATTATAGCTATATCCATATCCGTGCCACCCAGTTGAGTATCACCAGAAGTGCTCATTACTTCAAAAACGCCACCGCCCATTTCCATTATTGAGACATCGAGTGTACCACCACCAAAATCAAATACCAATATTTTCATTTCCTGCTTTGGTTTGTCAAGACCAAAAGCAAGAGATGCTGCAGTAGGCTCGTTGATAATTCGCACCACCTCAAGCCCAGCGATTGTTCCAGCATCTTTGGTAGCTTGTCTCTGATTATCATCAAAATAGGCAGGAACTGTAATTACCGCCTTTGTAATCTTGTCACCAGTAAATGCTTCAGCATCTTTTTTAATTTTTTGTAAAATAAAAGCGGAGATTTGTTGTGGCTTGTATTCTTTGCCTTGAATTTTGTAAACGTGGTCTGTACCCATCTTTCTCTTTGCCTTAGTAATAGTGTTTTCAGGATTTGTTACAGCTTGGTTTACAGCGGGCGTACCAACAAGCATGGGACTACCATCCTTTGGAAATGCAACAACGGATGGAAATGCCTTACCATGTGCTGTTTGGCCTTCAGCTGAAGGAATTATTGTTGGCTTACCACCTTGAATAATTGCAGCAGCTGAGTTACTTGTTCCTAGATCAATACCAATTATTCTTTCTGCCATATTTTTTACCTATTTTTTAATTAATTTTTTTGAAACACACACTTTCGAGTATTTGATTACCTCGTCACGAATAATATATCCTTTTGCGATCTCTTTTACAATTGTACCTTCTTCATGATTAGGATCCTCAATCTCTTGAACTACTTCATGTAACTTAGGATCAAGTTTCTTTCCTTCAGCTTCAATGGGTTTTACTTGATAATGATCCAGAATAGATTCCATGTTTTTTATGATACCGTTAAGACTGCCTACGTTTCCTCCCTCTTTTTCATATGCGTTTTTTGCACGAATAAAATCTTCATACACTGTTAAGAAATCCAAAATTATTTTGTCACCTCTTGCGTTAATTCTAGCAACTGTCTGCTTTTCCAGATTTTGGTAATCTGCAAGTAAGCGTAGAGACTTTTGTTTTTCCTTTTCTAAAAGTTCTTTCAACTCGTTTAATTGTAATTTATATAATACTGTTGACGATTCTTTGATTTTTGCTTTCTTGTCATCCTTATTGTCAGTGTTTTTCTCGTTGGACATCATATCATCTAGGGATTTATCTAGAGTGCTCTCATTTTTTTCGTTGTCAGACATCGATTTTTCTGATTTTTTAGATAATTTTACCTTTTATTCTCTACTTTGCACAGGGGATTGGCCTTTATCACAAAAATATCTTGATCTTTTCTCCTGTATTTTTTTATAGTCAGTTCCAGAACATGCTACAATTATTGTTGTTTTATCACTGTAGAATGTGTTTGCCCCATCTTCAGCTGTTTCCACATCGCCTATGTAATCACGTAATTTAGAGGAAAGACTCTTTAACATTTCGATCTTATCAGCCCGAATTTCATTTGTGTCCATAGTCCACGCCAATACAATTTTTGTTTTGGAGGCTTTTAGATCGTTTTTCTTCAAAGTAATTCTAACTGTATCAATCAATCTCTTGATATAGCCATTAATTCCCCTGATGCTTCCGTTAATAAGATACATCAAAGTTTGAGCGCCCTCAAACGAAGAACCTAATGAACGTAAATCAAAGATACCGGTTATCATGTCGTCAAGATATATGTCCGTGAAATCAACAAATGTTTTGTCAGATTTTGAATTGCTGTTTACAAATTTACATATCTCTAAAACACTACACAAGCTTGAAAATCTTTTGATGATATTAATTCCATGTATGTACTCTGCTGAAGAAATTTCTACAAATTTTTTTATTTCCTTACCTGTTGTCAGTAAGGATAAAAGTTTTTTATCATCGGTCTTACTCATCGAGCCAATAATTTGTGGAGTGTTGTCCATATTACCAAGTGGAAAATAAAAGTAAGAGATTGATTTTCCAGCATCAAATCCAGTAACATGCTTTAACAGTGCTATGTTTTCATTATTTCCTCCAAATCCAGTTGCAACACAATAAACTACAGAGCTGCCCTTCTTCAACGATCTAATCGCATCTTTAAACTTTGAATTTATTTCTGTTTTCAAGTCCTGACCAGTCTTTCTTATTCGCGGTGTAAAGAAAAGATAATTCGCTTCTGAAACTGCGACATCTATAGGCTTCATAGAAAGTAAAGGCTCATCACCTTGAAGTGATACCACACTTGGATAGGTTTTTGCAGTTTCAGCCTTTAGTGATATGGCAGAAGAAGAAGATTCATCAATTATATGCACATCAGCCCCCTTTGACGCCATCTGACATGCAAGAGAATATCCTTCCGTACTTAGTCCATAAACAACTACTTTGTCTTTTACCATTGTAATTGGTTTACGTATTTAGACTAAGAAATACTTAATGGTGTTTGGAATTCAAACAGAAATACTTGAAAATTTGGTTTGATATTCTAACTCCAAAGCAGCTCCTGTTTTTTGAACACATGATTAAACGCATTAAAAAAAATCATACTGTCTTATGTACGTCACGTGATTATCAGCAAGTGACACAATTAGCAAAAATAAGAGGGCAAAAGCTGGTAATAGTAGGTAAACATGGTGGGGCAAAAAGATATGATAAGCTAAGTTCTAGCCTGCGTCGATCGAGGCTACTATCAACAAGAATAAAGAGATTTTCGCCTGATATCACGGTTAGTTTCTGTTCACCTGAAGCCGCACGAGTTTCCTATGGATTGGGTATACAACATATTTGTTTTTCCGATTCGCCTCATGCAACAGCTGTTATGAAACTTGTCATCCCACTTGTTCAAAAATTATTGATACCTTGGATTATTCCGAAAAAAGAGTTTACAAAATTTGGAGTAAATGCCAAAGATATTATACATTACAGAGCAATCGACGCTGCAGTTATTACAAAGCGTAAAATTTCAAAAAATAGTAAAAAGCCATCTAAAAAAGTAAAAAGGAAAATTATCCTAGTGAGAGTTGAAGAGGAACAGGCTTCTTATTCATCGAAAAAAAGACCCGCATTCCCTATCATTAAGGAAATAATCAAAAATTTTCATAACGAAGAGATTGTGGTAATGGGAAGATATTCTTCTCAAGTAAAACATCTTGCTCAAACTTTTGGTAATAAAATTAAGATATTGGATAAGGTTGTTGACGGGAAAACACTTCTGAATAATGTTGATGTCTTCATCGGATCTGGGGGAACAATGACTGCTGAATCTGCACTGTTAGGTATTCCTACGATATCATACAACGCAATACCAAATATTATAGAAACATATCTAGTCAGGAAAAAACTTGTTCTAAGAAAAACAAGTCCCAAGCAGATTACTGTATCAATTAGAAAGCTTCTAGATTCTCCCAATTTAGAAATAAAAAATAGAGCTAAAAAGATGCTGGATTCTATGGAAGATCCCTTTCCTATTCTTGTAAAAACTATGAAATCCATCTTAAAGTAATATTATAAGGGAATAACAAAAAAAATGTGCGGAAGCCCGGTAGTGTAGTGGCAAGCATAGGGGCCCTTGGAGCCTTTGACCTCGGTTCGAGTCCGGGCCGGGCTATTATTTTTTTAAAAAACAATTTTGTTGCGACGACAAAAAGAATAGATGCAAGCACTATCAAAACTATCATTTCTAAAATAACAAACTCTGTAATGGTACCAAAAATTCCAGCCCTAATTATGTCGACAAGATATGTCAGTGGATTTAGATAAAATATAGTTGCGAGAGGTTGTGGAGCACCAGCAGCAGGATAAAAAGCCGTACTTACAAAAGCAAAGAAAATAAAAACTGTATTAATAATTACATTGAAACCTTCACTTGAACGTATTCTTGCGGAAATGATTGAAGCAATAGAACCAAATAATATCGCGCCGACTATTGCGGTGAAAGCTATGAGTGGAATTGTAATTAAGCTAAATTCTGCTGATTGAAAAAATAGCGGATATCCAACTGCGGCAATTAATGTGGCACTGACTAAACCTACTATTGCAATTGTGGTGATATTGCTAAGGATGTAATTTGATCTTGTAAATGGACCTGACATTATTTGTTCAAACATTCCATGTCGTCTATCATTCCAAATTATAATTCCAGAAATGAGAGTGCTATTCATAATATTAAATCCAATCATTCCAGAAGCTAAGAATGCTGGATAGCTAAGATTCTTAGTTCCAAAAGATACTTCATCTATCAGTGCAGTGTACGCAAAACCAGCTACAAAAATCCAAATCAAAGGAAAAATTACCTGCCAGATTAGAAAACCTGGGTTAATTGAAATCGTAATGTTTCTATTAACTAATCTAATTATCGGGTGCATTAGAATCGCTCACAACTTTGAGAAATATTTCTTCAAGATTTGTTGGTATAGCAGACAAATCATCTATAGATATATTGTTTTGATTTAAAATTTTGAGAACATTCATTAAAACAAGTTCAGAATTAGTAGACTGTATTGTGATTGTTGCACCTGTATTAAACTCAATTTTGCAGTCCTGAATGCTTTCTAAAAGACTTCCTAATGTTTCAATATTAGAGGAAACATGAATCTTGATTGTTTTTTCACGACCAAATCTATTTTTAAGTTCATTTGGAGAGTCAACAGTAATTATCCTACCTTTGTTAATGATTGCAATGCTATCACAGAGATATTCTGCCTCGGTTAGGACGTGTGTGGTATAAAATATTGTTAGGTTATTTTCCTTTACTTTAATTTTTAAAAAATCTAATAATTGTCGTCTAGCGGTTGGATCTAGTCCTACAGTAGGTTCATCTAAGAATAACAAATCCATATCGTGCATGAACTCACGTGCAACTTGGACTCTTCGGCGCTGACCTATAGACAAGTCTTCATTTTTTTTCTTTCTAATTTCAACTAGATTAAATGTAGTAAGAAGTTCTTCTGTTCTATCCCTTCTAGTTTTTTTGTCAAGGTTCCACATCATTCCATATTTTTCCAGAGATTTTTCCACTGAGAGTGTTGGTTCATAACTTGGTTGCTGTAAAACTACACCAATTTTTTTTCTTATACTCAATGATTCCTTTATAGCATCAATTCCTAGAACCGAAATTTCGCCGCTGGTTGGCTGGATCAATGTAGTCAGCATCTTAATTACAGTTGATTTTCCTGCTCCATTTGGTCCTAAAAAACCAAAAATTTGTCCCTCATCGACATCAAGATCTATACCATCTACTGCATTTATTCCATCATATGATTTGAAAAGAGATCGCGCAAGAATTGATTTCATGCGTCTTAAAAATCCTAGACTCCTTAAATGTTAATAAGAGATAAAAAAATAAAATTATGGGGAGTAAGTTGTCAGAGTTTGATAAATTATTAGATAACATTCTAAATCAAAAACCTGAATTCACTAGAGAAGATATTCTGGATAGGGTCAGACAAAAGAAGGAAAAGATAGGTCCAGGTTATCTGACAGATCAGGGAGCTCTTTTTCTTATCGCTGAGGACCTGGAAATAACATTAACACAGACCTTAAAGGCTGAAGTTGATCTGAAGGACCTTTCTATAGGCGCCAAGGATGTGTCAGTTAAAAGTAGAGTACTAAATATTTCACCTGCGAAGCAGTTTTCTAGAAAGGATGGTTCTCCCTTCTTGCTAAGAACCATGACAATTTATGATAATGATTCTACTGTCAGTGTAAAGCTTTGGGATGAAAAAGCCAATCTTCCTGGAATTGAAAAACTGAAACCCGGCGATTTGATAAAAATAATTAAGGCTTATATAAAATCAGATTTAAACGGAAGCCCGACAATTAATGTTGGCTCAGGTTCTGAGATTGATAAAACCAACCAAGAAAGTGAAATACGGTCAATAGAAGCTCTGGCTATTGACTCTAGTGAAATTAAGGAAAACCAAAATGATCTGGTTGTTTCAGGTAAAATAGATGGAGGCATAAGCACGTTAGAGTTTACAAACCGGCGTGGTGAACCAGGAAAAGCGCTTAGAATGAGATTGAAAGGTAA
>JYMV01022361.1_pt1 | contig 13592 bp, 12 predicted proteins | sample 338911 | NCBI WGS metagenome assembly JYMV01 (sample SAMN03354496, study PRJNA234377) | hydrothermal vent metagenome | biome: Deep sea; feature: Hydrothermal plumes at the Eastern Lau Spreading Center, Western Pacific Ocean; material: Seawater | place: Tonga | collected 2009 | depth 2000 m m
CGATCATGGCAGGTCCAAATATTTCAAATTTATTCTTACGTAATTACATCACTATAGACGGACAACTTGTTGATATATATGACTAATATATTGGATAATAAAGTGGCAATCATTACCGGTGCTGCATCGGGTATTGGCAGGTCTACAGTTGAGCGTTTTTTGTCAGAAGGCGCCCGAGTATTGGCAGTAGACCGTGAAGATTTTACTTTGCCCGAACTCTCCCACGCTCCGGATTATTTAAAAATAGATCGAGGGGATGTGCGCGTTAGAAACGACTGCATCAGATGGGTGGAGAGTGCCGTAGGCTTATTTGGTTGTCTTGACATCGTGGTCAACTCAGCCGGCATAAATGCTAGAACAGTAGGCGACGATGTCGACTTTGAACGCAAATGGGACGAAGTGCTGAGTGTAAACCTGAAAGGCACGATGCTGATGTGCCATGCCGCGGTACCAGCCCTACTCCAATCAGGCGGAGGAGCAATTGTTAATCTAGCCTCAATAATGTCATTTGTAAGCTACGATCCAGCGATGTCTTTATCGGATGGGTTTTCACCCTACCCTCCCAGTAAAGGCGGTGTTTTACAGCTGACACGAGACCTTGCGCTACAAGTGGCCAGTAAAAAGATTCGAGTTAACGCTGTATGCCCGGGATTCGTCTATACTAATTTGACAAAATCAGTTACAGATTCTCCAGACTTGCATGCAGCTTTGGTGGCTAAACATCCCATAGGTCGTTTAGGGGAACCCGCAGAGATCGCCAGTGTGATAACGTTTTTAGCTTCCGATCAGACCTCCTTTGTTACGGGAGCAGCCTGGACAGTTGACGGCGGCTACACGGCTGCGTGAACGCCACGCGCCCAGGATCGATGAACACCAAGCGTTGGACCACACGTAGACGATTAATCTCCTATCGGAAACGTAGGCAAATCAATTTTGATCGCTACAACAAGCAAATACCGTTGCCCTTTCCGGATCTAATACGGACGGGATGGTTGGACTCACGTGAAAGGATTGACGAATACGACTGATCGATAATTGGTATTAGCGTGAGCCAAGCCGGTGGCTAATATTATTACAGACTAGGTGTTGTTAATCACCAAACATCAGCGATACGTAGTAGTACATAGACACCGCAATAACAATCACCCAGGCCAGCGCTGTTAGATTTTCCTTGATGTAGTGTTTGATTTTTTCGATCGTCTTGTTCATGGATACGCGCGCTAAGTTTGATCTTTAATTTCAGCCCACTGAAATTTCTAAATGACTTCGAACTAACGATCAATTATCGGATGTTAGTCCCAGTATTTGCCGGGCTTCATCGACTGTAGCAACTTGTCCGCCAAGGCTTTGTATAAGCTGAACGGCTTTGTTCACCAGAGCGCCATTTCCGGGTGTTTTAACTCCTTTTGAAAGATAGACCGTATCTTCCATACCGACCCGACAGTGGCCGCCTAAAAGAAATGCCTGTGCGAGCATTGGATATGCGTATCGACTTGCTCCGAAAGCAGCCCATTCGGACCCCTCTGGAAGCATTGACCGTGCGTAAGCGAGCGATTGAGGAGTTGCATCCATTCCATAACTTACACCCATGACCAGTTGGAAAAGCATGGGCGGCTTGAGGGTACCATCGTGTATTAAGTCTCGGGCGAGACGAATGTCACCAGTATCAAAAACTTCTAATTCAGGCTTGACGCCAGAGGCATAAATTCTCTCTGCCATCGCTTTTATCGCTGGCGGATGATTGATCACTGCACCACCACCAAACCACATGGTGTTGAGGTCCAAACTACAGATTTCTGGTTTAAGTTCAACCACGTGTTCTGTCCTAACAATCGGCGAAACCAGTGTGGTGGTTGGGGCTGCCTGTGCAGGATCCTCTTCCGAGGGTACATAACGCCCCCCCGGACCGGTTGTAAGATTGATAATCAGATCCGTATTACTTGCACGGATCCGTTTTACAACATCCCGGTAGTATTCGATATTCATACTGGGAGTGCCCGTTTCAGGGTCACGAACATGGATGTGACAGATCGCAGCACCGTTTTGTGCTGCAGCAAAACATTCGTTGGCAATTTCTTCTGGAGTAACAGGTAGACTGGGATTGTGTTCTCGTGTCGTAAAACTACCAGTCACGGCGCAACTCAAGATCGTTGGTTTCATAGCGATTGTCCGTTGTGTTGTTCCGACTCCGACGTCCGGTTCGGTATATCATATACCAATCATACCGGCTTAATTCGATAACGAAAACCCAGAATTAGCTTCGACTGGTGCCGGGGACTTGCCTCTTTGGCGTAGGGTGTAAATACCCTGAGCTAAGCTGGGTCAATTTCTAAACATAGAAAAAATCGCAAAAGAGATTAAATGAGTCAGACCACCTGCATCCGTGGTGTCGATTGGCTTGTTGGCTGGGATGGTCACCAACATGTCTATCTACGTAACAGTGATCTTGTATTCAAAGGCTCGGATATCATTTTTGTCGGCGATCGCTATGTCGACCGCGTCGACATCGAACTTTCTGGTAAAAACACCATGATTATTCCGGGCCTGGTTGATATCCACGCCCACCCTACTACCGAACCGATCCGAAAGGGGATTACCGACGAGACACTATCTCCAGGTTTCTGGCACAGTTCGCTCTACGAGCATCTGCCGGTGTTCGATCCTGTGGACGACCAAGGACGTTTAGCATGTCTCAAGGTCGCCCTGGCTGAGTTATTGCTGTCTGGGGTCACAACGCTGGTTGACCTTTCTTCGCCTTTTGAAGGCTGGACTGAAACACTTTTAGACAGTGGAATCCGGGGCTTTGTAGCCCCCAGCTTCCGCGACGCACGCTGGTTTACATCCAACGGGCACTCGCTTGAATATGATTGGGATTATAAGGCCGGACAAAAAGCTTTTAGCACGGCGCAGAAGATAGTCGAGCGCGCAGAGAGTCACCCGTCTGGCCGATTGTCCGCGGTGGTATCGCCATCCCAGGTTGATACTTGCTCAGAAGCATTACTCCGTGACAGCCACGCTTTTGCTCAAGATCACAATCTCAGTTGGACAATACATGCAGCACAGTCAGTTACCGAATTCCATGAAATGCAACACAGACACGGCATGACCTCGATTCAGTGGCTTGACAGTATTAATGTCTTGGATGAACGAACTGTGATCGCGCACAGTGTTTTTCTTGACCATCATCCTTGGTTACACTGGACCAGTCAAAAAGATCTTAAGCTGTTATCCGACTGCGGAGCAACAGTTGCACACTGCCCAACGGTATTTTCAAGGCGTGGTATAGCTTTGAACTCTTTTGGAACTTATCTAGACAACGGTGTACGGATGGCCATCGGCACAGACACCTACCCCCACAATATGCTGGACGAATGTCGCACAGCTGTCATGGTCGCCAGAATCATTGGCCAGAGTGTTACTGACCTCGACTGTGTCGATGTATTCAATGCGGCCACAGTCGCTGGAGCACATGCTCTCAATCGCAGTGACATTGGACGAATAGCCGTGGGCTGTAAGGCCGACTTTTCAGTAATCGATCTAACGTCGCCAAGTATACGCCCCGTTCGTGAACCACTTAGAAGTCTTATCACAGTTGCGGGTAGTCGCCCGGTTACAGATGTGTTTGTGCATGGTGAACAGGTCGTCAGTAAAGGGGTTGTGCTGAACATCGATTTTGAACTCGAGTTGACGCGCTTGCAGATGGCTCAGGAGAACATGTTGAGCGTGGTTTCCGAAAGAGACTGGGATAGCCGTTCCGCTGAAGAACTGGCGCCATTAATGTTGGAAACGGTTGAATCTATCTAGACAACAACAAACGAACGTTTCACTTGCAGCTGATAGAATTTAGAATGCACTGAAGTCAGCTGATTTTCTAACCGCGACCAAAACAAAGAATCCAGTTTATGAAAATTTCACTCGAAGGAAAAACTGCATGGGTAACAGGCGCCGGAAGCGGCATTGGGCGGGCCGCTGTAACTGCATTAGTAAAAGCAGGTGCACGGGTCGCGTTGTCCGGCCGAAGGCGCGAACCACTTAAAGAAACTTCAGCGGTGATTCAATCCCTTAATGGCGAAGGGATTATTGTGTCCGTCGACGTTGCTGATAGTGAAGCTGTTTTAGCTGCTGCGGAGAACATTCGCGTTGAACTCGGTGAAATAGACATCCTCGTAAATAGTGCGGGAATAAACCTGCCCAAACGACGTTACAGCGAAATGAAACTAGGTGACTGGCAGATGGTCATCGACGCAAATCTAAATGGGGCCTATAACTGTATACACGCTGTGTTGCCACACATGAGGAATAGAGGAGACGGCCTTATTATTAACGTTTCCTCGTGGGCGGGGCGACACGATTCATATGTTGCGGGCCCGGCTTACGGTGCCTCAAAACATGCACTGTCCTCTATGACCGCAACCATAAATCTCGAAGAAGGACGTTATGGGATCCGTTGTTGCTCCCTTGAACCTGCCGAGGTCGCCACAGAGATTCTTGACCGACGCCCTGTTCCCGTGTCGGATGAAGAACGAACTCGCATGCTGCAACCCGATGATCTTGGAGAGACAATTCGTTTTATTGCAGAAATGCCTGCGCATGTCTGTTTGAATGAAGTACTAATAAGTCCTACATGGAACCGATCCCATATGGGAGGCCCGGACTGGTTTCCAGGCCCTCCCAGTTAGCCGCTCTAGGCATAATTATTGCGGGATCCCATTAGATCAGAGATAAGGAGAGACGAACATGATCTGTGTCATAGCAACGATAAAAGCCAAGGCGGGCCAACGAAATGCATTACTGGCATGCATCGAAGACAACCTATCCAACGTGCACGCCGAAATTGGGTGTCTGGAATACCAGCCAATGGTGGACACTGAGTCCTCACTCGGCGCCCAACAGCTGGATGAAAATATCGTGACTATGGTGGAGAAATGGGAAACCATGTCGAATTTGAATGCTCATGCAGTGGCACCACATATGCTGGAGTACCGTGAGAAGGTAAAGGATATTGTCGAAAGTGTGTCTTTGAAGGTTCTGACAGCTGCCTAACACCAAGACCAGGAAGAGAAATTTCGTGTGACTACAGCAAAACGTTCGCAAATTATTCCGTACTAATTTTTGCCTGGACCTTGGACTCGATAGAAAATACGTGTGAATCTGACACGCCCAAGGTCCGCAAGGAGCTGGCCAGATTGCTCAGATACTCTCGGTTGGTTCCACTGGGCCCTTGAGCCGAAAGAATCTGCGTGACAATATCGACCTCATCTGCTGGACCAAGATAATCTGAATTATCTGGACCCGCTACATACACCAGACCTTGGGTGGCACTACCGTCAATGAAATTCAGTTTTACCGACTCGCGATGGTAGCCCCCCTTTTCTCGATGGTCTAGCTTCTCGATAACTTTCTGACCATCGGGATTTCCGCAATTGTATGCAACACCCCAGCAGTCACCCGTCGGCTCAGATATCAATGTTACAACGCGGCCGGGATGGCCTGGCACACCCCTATGATCGGTCGACCCTTGCCAAAAACGTCGTACCCAATTGTCTAGACGTGCCAGACGACAGTCACGGTAGGAAAAACTTGGATTCCATATTAATGAGCCATAGCCAAAAATCCACATGATAAAAGGCGTCACTTCCGAGTTTTCAAAGTGATCGAATTATGCCCCTAATCGCTCGAAAGTACTGGTTGATTCTCGCGACTGCATCGTCCGGGATGCTATTAGCCAGCTTGGATTTCAGTGTTAACGTCGGGCTGCCAGAAATTGCAAGAAGCTTCGATGCCAACCTTTCTTCAATCTACAAAATTATTACTGTTTATCTGGGGGCCACTGCCACGATTCAGTTGATTCTCGGCAGAATCGCTGATGTTTATGGACTGAAACGAATTTACATCTTGGGATTAGTTGCCTACGGGGTTGCAGTATTTTTGATTGGGATTGCAACAACTCTAGAAAGTGTTATAGCAACCAGAATTCTACAAGCACTGGGTAACGCCGTCTTTTTAGCTTTGTCACCCGCCATAGTTACAGCAAGTGTCCCCGATACCTATCGCGGCCAGGCACTGGGATGGATGACCGCTATCGGCATGATTGGAATGATTCTTGGTTCATTCGGGGCTGGCTTTGTCATCGACCACTACGGTTGGCGTTGGGTCTTCCTGGCGCGTGTACCATTGACAATTCTCGCTTTAGGAATGTCCGTCTGGATTCTTCCTGCAATCAGAAACTCGCCTGAAGCGAATCTAGATCTAATATCCGCATTGATGATAGTTGCAAGTATTCTATTTCTGATGTTTTTTCTTCATCAAACACAGGCAACCGGCTGGTTTTCGTCTAATACCATGGGTTACCTCGCATCATCACTGATTGCATTCTGTTGCTTGATCAGGCGGCAGATGACCATAGCAACACCGTTTATACCCAGAAGTTTGTTGCGTCGAGGTGAAGTGTCACTTGGATTAGTTTGCAATTTTCTAATGTACCTCGCTATCTTTGTAAATTGGTTTGTTCTGCCATTTTTCGTTGCTGAAATTGCCGGCATGGGCCCTGCCAGTATTGGTGTTTTTCTCACAATTCCTGCGCTATTTTTATTGATTTCCTCGCCGCTCGGTGGTGTCTTCGCAGACCGCACTCATCCCGCTCTTGCGAGTACAGTGGGGATGTTTATCATTGTTATCTGTTTGGCCTCTTTTCAGACCGTAGACAATCTATCAACAGGTTTGGGGTTTGCAATAAGAATGGCCGGATTAGGAATAGGCATGGGGATTTTTCAGAGCAGCAATCTTAGTCTCATTATGGGGAACGTCAGTACGCGTGAGTTGGGTATAGCCGGTGGGCTATCTGGACTGTCACGCAACTTGGGAACGGTCTGCAGCGTCGTATTTCTAGGATCGATTTTCGTAACATTGAAAGCAACAGGCCAAGAACTAGCAGGCGTCAACTCTGCTCACATAAACGACTCAGTAACCACTTATATTGAAGCATTTAAATTTGTCTATGCAATTGCTGCAGCTGTTGCTTTATTAGGCACTGTACTCAACTTCTGGTTGTGGCGAAGTCGAAAGATGTAGTTTTTGTTAACTTTTCAACATAAACGTCGTTGGACCATCATTGACGAGTGTCACCTCCATATGAGCGCCGAACACACCTGTTTGTGTGGGTATGCCCACAGATCTTATTTGCTCGACAAAAAGCTCATATAGGGGCTCAGCAATTCCAGGGTCAGCCGCACGTAAGCTTGGTCGTAGCCCTTTTGTTGTGTCTGCGCTCAACGTAAATTGTGAGACCACGAGAATTTCTCCTTTGGCCTGGCCCACATCTAGGTTGAGCTTACCTTGTGCATCCGTAAATATTCGGTATCCGATCACCTTCCTACAAAATTTTTTACAAGCTGTATCGTTGTCACCGGACTCAACGGCAAGAAAGATCACCAGGCCTCGCTCAATGCTTGCGACTGTTTTGCATCCTACCTCTATGCTGGCTTCAGACACTCGCTGGATCAGAGCAATCATGATTGTTGTCTAGAGAGGCAAGAAATGAATATATAGTCAGCGCAAGCTCACTTATGGCGTTATCTCGTTATTCGGATTTGGTTTCTGATCAACTTGTGCAGAACTGTAGTCCCCAAACATCTCGTCTCGTTTATGAATAACTGTCCCTACGCCGTCTTTGATCGCCGTGTCCAGAAATGCTTTCCCCTCCGGTGTATTCCGCATGTACCCGTCCAGTAGCGCGCCTAACGCTTGGGTATTCGCGATACCCTGGTTCTCATAAGCTTTATTAACGACTAGTTTCATTGCAGCAAGTTGCGATAGGGGCAACTGTGCTAATTTATGAGCTAAATCATTGACCGTCTTTTCCAGTTGCTCAAATGGTACAGCACTATTAATTAGTTCTACCTCTGCCGCTACCTGGCCCGACAATGGTTCCCCAGTTAGGGCATGCCATTTGCACCGACTGAGTCCGAGTCGATAAATCCACATCCCAGACAAATAACAACCCCACAACCGAGAATAAGGTGCGCCAATTTGAGCATCGTCAGAGGCAATAATTAGATCGGCACACAGAGCCAAATCCGATCCTCCGCCGACGCACCAACCATGTACTTGTGCAATCACAGGTTTTGGGCTGTGCCACAGACTCATGAACTTGGGTACATAGCCGGTCTGATGGTTGATTGCGCCGATCATGTCTTTACCAGGGTCCCATTCGCCATCGGTAGAGTATTCATCGCCATACCCTGTTTCAAACTCTGGCCCAAAATCAAAACCAGCACAAAAGCTGCGTCCAATGCCACGTAAAACGATAACTTTGATAGCGTTGTCGAGGTTAGCTGTATCTACGGCGGCAGCTATTTCTTCGGGCATTGGCGGAACAATTGTATTCAGGCGCTCTGGCCTGTTGAGTGAGATAGTTGCTATTGCATCATCGGTCGAATACAAGATGGTTTGATAATCCATAGTAAACCTCAATTCAGTTTCTGAGTTCAGGGATTATTGTCTTTCCATATGCAGCAATTAGTTTTTCTTCTTCTCCATTATCGATATAAATATTGAATTGCGTGATCCCCGCTTCTTTTAGCCGGTGAAGTTTTTCAATGTGCTGTTGAGTTGACCCAAGCACCGCGAAATCTTCGACAATATCGGGAGTTATAAAATCCAAAAATGGGTTATCACTCTGCCCATGTTTTTGGTAATCGTATCCACGACGTTTTTCAATGTAGCGGGCAAGGCTCGCCGGTATTGCTGAACTTTCAGATCCGTATCGCTCCACAATATCCGCAACATGGTTTCCTACCATTGCTGGGAACCACTTGGTTCGTTCTACGCAGTAGTCCATCGAACCGATGTAGGCCGGGGCTGCAGCCATGACTTGGTAACCTCCCATGTCTCGATCCTTTTCTACACCTGCTTTTAGTGCCTGGTCGACCAACCATTTACAGATCATGGGCTCCGCGATCTGAAGCACAACGCCATCACCGTGTTCAGCGGCGACTTTGATCGCTTTGGGTCCATAGGCTGCGATCCATATGGGAAGCTTGTAACCACAAGCCCATGGAAACTCTACCGGAGCTGGGCAGTTCGCATAACGTGTTTGATCTCCGCGAACCATCGATCTGACTTTGTCACAGAAATCGATCACCTCACTGAGATCCGCGGGCTTTTTGCCCATGACACGAAGTGAACTGTCTCCTCGTCCCACGCCGATGTCAAATCGACCTTTACTCTGGAAGGCAAGACTTCCAAAAAGACTGGCTGCGACCGACCAGTCCCTTACTCCGGGGTTGGTCACACACGGTCCAAAGCGCATGGTCTGCGTATGTTCGATACACATAGCGATGGTTACGTAGCTGTCACGCCAGAGGATGTGGGAGTCAAAAAACCAGCAGTACTCAAATCCAGCCGCTTCTGCTTGCCTCACCAAGTAGCGGGTGCGTTCTGGGGAACCCTCACCTTTGAACGTGATGCCAAACTTCATAATCAGACCTCCCTCTGATGTCACGAATTGTCATCTAACAATAAGTGGCGCGATCGTGTATTTTTACGACAATTTAGGAGCTATTCCGATGAAGAACTCCGTCCAGTCTGGTATAAATGGTGCGGTATAACCTCAGTAAAACGCAACTGGCCTAAAAGTATGACATTCTCCAAATCTCTTATATGCCCAGAAGGTCCGAATCACAACACCTTTGGCCAAGTTGAACCCAAACTCGCCACAGAGCGCTTACAGAAGCTCTCAGGGGCTAGCCTACGACGATTTACCATTCATTACTCTTTGATTCCTTACGACCTGCCGTTAAAGGCTCCAGGTTAATGCTATGAATCCAGCGTCTTTAGCGGGTAAGCGAAGTCGAATCGTAACCGATTCAGATTTTGACGTGCTTATCATCGGCGGTGGCGTAGCTGGTCTCTATCTTCTGTATCGATTAAGGGGACTTGGCCTCTCAGTTCTCGCATTTGAGGCTGGACCAAACGTGGGTGGAACATGGTATTGGAATCGATATCCTGGTTGTCGGTGTGATGTTGAAAGCCTGGAATATTCCTATTCTTTCGCGAGTGACCTGCAACAGGAATGGAGTTGGCCCGAACGTTACGGGACCCAACCAGAAATACTTAAATATATAAATCACGTCACAGAACGCTTTAATCTTCGCCGCGATATCCGGTTTAACACACGCATTAGATCTGCCATCTTTTGTCGCAGAAAAGTCTTATGGACTTTAACCACCGACAGCGGTGAGAACATCCGAGCGCCTTATTGTGTGATGGCGACTGGCAACCTTTCCTCGCCCCAAACCCCAGAGTTTCCTGGCCTTGAGTGTTTCCAGGGGGATTGGTTCCATACTGGGTTATGGCCGCATGAAGAAGTTGACTTTACGGGAAAGCGAGTTGGAGTTATCGGCACCGGTTCCTCTGGTATTCAAGCCATTCCGCACATTGCACGACAGGCGAAGCACCTCTACGTGTTTCAGCGTACCGCAAACTTCAGCTTGCCGGCACGCAACGGCCCCCTTGATCCTGAAATAGAACGACGACATAAGTCTGAATATTCGGTACGCCGAAAGGCTGCTTTCGATACACCATTTGGCATTGCAGGCTATCCACCACCAGAGAAATCTGCTCTGGAAGTTTCCGATAAAGAGCGACTGCGAACCTATGAGCAAAAATGGGGGGAAGGTGGACAGATCAGCTTTCTTTACTCGTTTAACGATCTCTTGATCAACAAGGCATCCAATGACACTGCGGCAGAATTTATTCGGCAAAAAATTCGAAAGGCTGTCAAAGACCCAGTCGTGGCTGAACTGCTAGCGCCGAAAAGTCATCCGATCGGTACGAAAAGATTGATTCTGGACACCGACTACTACGAAACCTACAACCGTAATAATGTAACTCTGGTCGATGTCAGTAGTCGACCTATCGAAGAAATAGAACCCAATAGTATCCGCACTGGGGATGATCAATTCATTGTTGACTCGATAGTTTTTGCTACAGGATTTGATGCAATGACCGGCGCGATACTGGATATAAATATCAGCGTTCAAGACGGGCCGTCGGTTCGCGATGTGTGGAAACATGGCCCAACAAGTTATCTTGGACTTACGATCGCTGGATTCCCTAATTTATTTACTATTACCGGCCCTGGCAGTCCTGGCGTCAAGAGTCAGATGATCCTTTCCATTGAACAGCATGTAGATTTTATTGCGGACTGTTTACAACACATGAGATCAAGAGATCTCATTCAAATTGAGGCAACATTTAACGCAGAAGATTCGTGGGTAAAACACGTCAAAGAAGTTGCCGATGCAACCCTTTATCCACTGGCAAACTCCTGGTATATGGGTGTTAATGTCCCAGGCAAACCGAAGGTGTTTATGCCTTATGTGGGTGGTGTTGATAGGTACAAGAAAAAGTGCGACGAGGTTGTTGCTGATGGTTATGTGGGATTCACAATGTCGGCATAAAGGTAGCTACAACATAGATCAAATAAATACGCAGACTTGTGAATCGAAAAAAACGAAGCGGCCAGCAGAAATTAGCCTGCCAGCCGCTTTGCTTTAGACGTTAACCGAATTGAGAATTCGTATGGGGTTAATCGCGAAATAGGATTTAGATGTCCGGGATGAAACCTAGTTCCACTCCCAAAGTTCCCACGTTGCGTTTCCACTGGCATCAACATCCCAGTCGTAAACAAGCGCTTTACCGTTAAGGCCGGCTAACGACGGTGCCGCGGATTGAACATAAGCCACACCTCTGAATGTCGATCCACCGTCCGCAGTAAAGGCACCAGCTCCTGTTGCCCGAAATGTACCAACACCATCTTGCGCAATTATGGCGCTCGAATTAGGACACTCTCCATAAAGACTACCATCCGCCAGCATATTGGCTGAATATGTTGCCATCATCGTGACGTCTCCATCCCCTAGCTTTCCAGCGCCTTGAGCCGATACTTCAAAAACCGGTCTGGAGTCTTTTGCGGGAAGTGTCTTTACGGTCGTAGTCGCTTGAATAGATCCAACTTTCTCGCCCAACATGATGGTTTCTCCTTTAAGTGGTAACTTGCTGGTTGTGAACTGACACCTCATAGCTGTCTACGACGTGTTGCCGTTATATTAACAAATAATTTAAGGCTAGAAATTAATGCACTAACTAAAACTCACGACAGGGCTATCATATGTAGAAGCCAATAGCCACGAGACAAAGGTTTCAGCTACCGCAATTAATAAGCTAATTAAGTTTTGATGATGTCGACCAGGACCGCTTGGCGAGCTATACAGATACACTGAGCCTGGAAAAAAGGCCGACCACACCTACACCATTAGCCAATTAGGGCAACTTAGTTTTGAGATGCATTAGGACAAAGTTGTAGCCATCGACCGCATTCCCTGATCAAATGCCGATTGAAATATAGCTCTTGGCAACCCGGTCGACCGCAATCATCATCGCTGCAGTTCGAAGATCGGGAACATTGTCTTTATCGTTCCAGGTCCCACTAATCGCGTCATAAGCTCCGCGCATTGCAGTACTGCATTTCGATCAGCCTCTGGGAACGACTGTCCGGTCATCGACTCTATTCCCTGCATCAATATCTCGAACTGACTCTCCTGCTGGCGCCGCTGCATTCGACCAAAGCGAATATGAGTAAGGTTCTTGATCCATTCGAAATAACTGACCGTTACCCCACCGGCATTGGCACAGAAATCAGGAATGACGATCACGCCCTTTTTTCTTAGGATCGTATCGCCAGCAGCCGTAACTGGACCGTTGGCGGCTTCAATAATCAGTGGCGTTTTAATTCGTGAGGCATTAGTTTCGTTAATGACCCCTTCCATTGCAGCCGGAATCAAGATATCGGCTTCTGCCTCTAGGATTTCGGGGCCACTATTAGTAAACCCGGGGTAATTCTCAATACCACCTGTCTCAAGCATGTGTTCGTGTAGCTTGGCTATATCTATCCCGTCGGGATCCACGATAGAACCACCTCTTTCTAGAACGTGAGAAATGCAACAGCCATCCTGTTGGCTTAGAAAGAGAGCCGCATGATAACCAACGTTTCCGAGACCCTGAATAATTACTCGTTTACCACCGAGTCCAGTAGTGAGGCCAGTTTTCTTTAAATCTCGGGTATGACGAAAAAACTCCTGCAACGTGTATTGCACACCGCGTCCAGTTGCCTCCGTCCGACCGGCGATGCCTCCCTTACCCAGAGGTTTGCCTGTAACACAGGCCCATGCGTTCAGATCAGTGGGGTTCAGTTTTCTATATTCATCCGCCATCCAGGCCATCTCTCGTTCGCCTGTTCCCATATCCGGTGCAGGCACATTCTGAGAGGGGCTAATCAAATTACGTTTCGCCAGTTCTTGGGTAAAGCGCCGTGTTATTTTTTCTAGATCCTGTGTTTCCCATTCTCTTGGATCGATCGCTAGTGCTCCTTTAGCACCCCCAAAAGGAATTTCCATAAGTGCGCATTTATATGTCATCAACGCTGCGAGTGCTTCTACCTCATTTTGATCGACAAAAGGTCCGTAGCGAATACCTCCTTTTACCGGTTCAAAATGATCGGAATGAACCGAGCGATATCCTGTGAAAGTTTT
>JYMV01036591.1_pt1 | contig 13588 bp, 8 predicted proteins | sample 338911 | NCBI WGS metagenome assembly JYMV01 (sample SAMN03354496, study PRJNA234377) | hydrothermal vent metagenome | biome: Deep sea; feature: Hydrothermal plumes at the Eastern Lau Spreading Center, Western Pacific Ocean; material: Seawater | place: Tonga | collected 2009 | depth 2000 m m
GTGATGGCCATAGCTTGCCAATTATTGAATACAAATATCAAGTAATAAGCCAAAATATTATTGGTGCTTCAAATGAATTTATTACCAGGCCATTAAAAGATCTGGATCACTTGAAAAAATACATTGCAACTTTGCAAAATCTTTGTGAAGCTATTGACTTTTCAGATCAAATTAGCGAGATTTCCTGGTTTAATAAGGTATATCAAAGCTTAGATATTAATGAAAAAAAGATAATTGAAAGTAATAGAGCATTTCTCATAGATTATATATCGCCTTATAAAGCATTATATGCAGAGCTTAAAGGGGTTTCATCAGAAGAGAAAACCATAGAATTGGAAATTCAAAATATCCATATGTTGCCTATTTCTGTTGAGGTCATAAATATCAATGGTAATCAAATATTTTTGAATAATGCAGTAGTTATTGAAGGATCAGTAAATGGCCAACCATTGCCTAAAAAGAAATTTCATGTTAAGGTAGGATCCTCTCAGTTTTTGCTGGTAAAAAGGATTGTAGATGATTGGCTTTTTGAAATTGACCAGTTTGATTTGAATTATAAAGTGTTAGGATCTGGTTTCCTGGCTTCAGAGAAAATAATTCAGCACTAAGGAGTATGAAGTCATTATTTCGATTAATATTTTTAATTTATGCTGGCTGTTTACCTTCCTATGCCCAAGTTTACATTAACGAGTTTATGGCATCCAATAAAACAGCTTATTGGGATAATGACCTTAAGGCGTATTCAGATTGGATTGAACTTTATAATGCAGGTAATACAATAGTTGATTTGAATGGTTATTATATTACCGACAATCTTAAGCAAAGTTATAAATGGATGATACCAGAGGGTGTCATCATAAATCCTAAAGGCTATATTTTACTTTGGGCAGACAGGGGTACTGAAAGCAATCATCTAGGCTTCGCACTTAATATTAATAAAGAATCAATTGCTCTTTATAGTCCAGAACTTTTATTAGTAGATCTTATAAAATACTCAGGACAAGTACCAAACATTTCTTATGGGAGATGTTTTGATGGAGGTAAGGATTGGGGTTATTTTGGGGAGCATACTGCAGGTAGGTCAAATGGCAAGGGTAGGGGGGCAATAAATTTGAAGGCTACACCACCACCTATACTTTCATTAGAAGGCGGAATATATCCCCTTACTACAAGGCTCTCCATATTTCATAATCAAAACGTTAAAATCCGATTTACGACAGATGGTTCTGATGTGAAATATGATTCTCCTGAATATACAGAGGAAATGCTGTTAAATTCAACTACTGTAATAAAGGCAAAAGCATATCAGGATGGGAAATTACCTAGTATTACTGTTACCAGCACTTATATAATAGAGCAACCAAGATCAATGCCAGTTGTATCTTTAGTATCAGATAGAAGTAACTTATGGGATGATGAAATGGGCATCTATGTAAATGGTAATGGTTATAAGGATAACTACTGGAGAACGGCCAACTATCAGCAATTCTGGCATCGTCCATCCCATATAGAATACTTTAGTCATAAAGAAGAACTCAGCTATGCTGCTAATACTGAGATGAAGGTTTTTGGGTCATTTACCAGTCGCTATGGACAGAAGCCTCTTACCATTTATTTTCAAGATGAGCCATTTCAAAAATGGAAAGTGTTTAGATCCAGAGGCCTTGCACCATATCATTCTTTGGTGCTTAGAAATTCAGGTCAAGATTGGATTAGGACTATGATATGTGATGGTTTGGTTAATAGCCTGGTAATAGGTGCGTTAGATCTTGATGCACAAGCTTACCGGCCTTCAGTAGTTTATCTAAATGGGGAATATTGGGGCATATATAATATTCGGGAAAAAGTTAATGAAGAGCATTTTGGCAATATTTATAATATAGATCCAAGCAGAATCCTTTTGCAAAAAAGACTTGGCAGCACAGGACAGGAGGAAGTTGATTCATTGATTTCCTACGTATTGACCCATGATTTAAGAGAAACGGCACATTTAGAATATGTAAAAGGTCGCATTGATATAGATGAGTATCTTAATTATCTGATAGCTGAGTTTTATTCTGCAAACATGGATTGGCCAAAAAACAATGTACGGATGTGGAAGAAGAAAGGAAGTAATGGGAAGTGGAGATGGATACTTTCAGATCTTGACGTTTCAATGGGTATATGGAACAATGCACAGCCGGATGTTAATTCGATATCACGATTACTTGACACCGCTACAGTCAATACAGAACTCTTCCGGGCTTTAATGAAGAACAATGATTTTAAAAATGACCTTATTCAACGTGCAGCATTGCTTCTCAATACAGTATTCCGCGAAGTGAGAGTAAATCATTATATTGATAGCTTATCAGGTGACATAGGTTCAGAAATGCCTCGTCACATAAATCGGTGGAAGGACTCTTGTTCATGGAGTTGTGGTTTAGGATCTATGGATGATTGGGAGAACTTCCTGAATAAGATGCGATATTTTGCAGATAAGCGGCCAAATATGATGAGAGCAAATATTAATAATAAATTTGAATTGAATGGGGTGATTGAGATTGAGTTGAAAGCTGATAATGGCAGAATCGTCATCAATAATTGTGATATTCCATTCGATCCTTCTGGGACTTATTTTAGGGATATTCCTTTTCATATGACTGCCATTCCTGACCCTGGATATCAATTTAATAAGTGGAGAGGGGATTTGCAAGGAAAGAAACGCTCAACAACCGTTACCCTTAGCAAATCTGCATATATTGAGGCAGTATTCCAGCCAACTGATCACATAGCCTTGCCGAAAAGGATCAAGGAAGACACCTATTTAAGCAATACTGGTCAACCATATTATGTAGATGATGATTTGATTGTTGATAGTGGGGTTATTTTAAGTATTTCAAATGGAGTTACAGTACTTATGCAGGATAATGCTGATATTGTTGTATACGGAGGGTTAGAGGTCCAGGGGTCTGCTGGGTCACCAGCTGTTATACAAGCAAACCAATTTACTGGTAGTGAACGATGGGGAGCATTGTGTTTTGAAAATGCCAGCGAGAAGAATGTATTGAAGTATTTAGTCTTGAAAGATGCAACACATGGTAATGATAAGGATCGGTACCTTGCAGCCATAAATGCGTACCATTCTGATTTGGAAATGGATGAGTGTATTGTAAATCAGGTATATGGCCAGCCTGTGTATGCAGAATATGGGCATGTAGAGATCAGGAACAGTACTATGCAAACCCACGTGTCTTCAGATATTATCAATTTAAAATATGGTTCTGGCCTTGTTGAAAATTGCGATCTAAGGGGTAACAAGGAACCAGAGACTGATGGTATCGACTTTGATGGGATAACAAATGGTATTATCCGAGGTAATCATATATATGATTTCAGGGGATTTAATAGTGATGGGATTGATTTAGGTGAAGGAAGTACTGATGTGTTGATTGAAGACAACCGTATTAGTAACTGTTATGACAAAGGCATTTCTGTTGGTCAAGGGTCTACAACCCGGATATTTCACAATGTGATTACAGAATGTAACCAGGGAGTAGGGGTGAAGGATAGTAATTCGTTTGCTGATATTGACAAAACGATTTTTTATAAGAACAATATTGGTATTGCTTGCTTTGAGAAGAATTATGGCATGGGTGGAGGTACGGCCAACATTCTCAATACTGTGATCTCAAATTCTGTTTCGATGTCAGTTTATAAGGATAAACTATCTAGACTTGAAATATCCTATTCTTTATCAGACTTGGATATATTAAAAGGTAGGGGAAATGCATACGAATCCCCAAGATTCATAAACCCTGAGGCTGGTGACTTTTCCGTATTTGATAATTCCCCTTGTCTTAACTATGGTGAAAATTTCAGTGTTCTTGCGTTGGAGGAAACAAGGAAATATCAAGACCGAGTCTTGAATAGAAAGAAAATAGACCGTTCACTATTAATAATGTTAACAATATTTTTATTTATTGTAATTGTTTCTAGCGAATGGCCTTTAAATAGGTTGAGGTAATTAAACTTTCAATTTTTCTCTTCGGGCTTCGAGGGCCTTGGAATGTGAATTTCTCCAGTCAATAAGTTTTTGCATCCCCGCTTCAAGGTCAATGCTCCATTTATATCCTAGATCTTTTTCAGCCTTACCAATACTGCCTATCCTGTTTGTTACAAAAGTCAATCCTTCCGGTTCATATTGGATTTCACTTTCTTTCCCAGAAAGACGGATTAATAATTTGGTCAATTCTAAGATAGAAGTTCCAATTCCCCTTCCAACATTATAGCATTCTCCCGAAACATCAGCCTTGAGCGCACAGATATTTGCTTTAGCACAATCTTCAACAGCAACAAAGTCATATTGTTGAGATCCATCACCAAATACCAAAGGTTTTTCACCTTTGGCCAGTTTGTCCAGGATCTTGTGCATCACTGCAATATAAGCTCCTTGATAATCCTGTCTGGGCCCATATACATTCATATATCTCATGCCTACCCATTCAAATCCATATCTTATTCCCAATGATTTGAACATATGTTCTCCTGCAATTTTAGTTGCTCCATAAAAGGTGTCGTTATTGTAAATATGGTTTTCAGTCATGGGAATCTCTACAGCATTTCCATAAACGGAAGCAGAAGAAGAGTAAACAATCCTTTTTACATTATTTTTTACGGCTGATTCAATCACATTAAATGTTCCTCTTACGTTAACGTCAAAGGCACTTCTCGGATAGTCGTAACAGTGAAGAAGCCACATTGCAGCCAAAAGCACAACACCATCAATTCCTTCCATAGCTTTATCTAATATATCTGTTTGTAAAATATCCCCTCCAAGGTCAAAGATCTTGCATCGTGGATCCTTTAATGCTTCTTCAATATTGTCGGCTCTGCCTCTTGTAAAATTGTCATATATAATCACCTCTTTTATATCTTCTAATAATAAGTGGTCAATTACATGTGAGCCAATAAACCCTGCACCACCAATTACCAATATCCTTTTGCCTTTTAAATCCATAATTTAATCTTTAAATTAAATAACAATGTGATAGATTAGTATTATTTGTTATTTGCAAAATAATCCCAATACCACGGTATAGCCTTGCTTAGTCCTTGAGATAAACTGAAACGAGGTTGGTATTCTAATAAAGTTTCACCTTTCTTAATTGAGGCTAGAGAATGTCTAACTTCTCCTTTTCTTGCTAATTGATAATCAGGCACTACCTCATTAATTTTTTTGTCAAAATTTGAAAGTAAGTCCCTAAGTGAACTTAATAGTTCATTAATCGTTGAGCTATCGCCATATGCTACATTATAAATTTCGTTAAGCGCTTTTTTATTACTTGTAGTTGCAGCAAGATTATTCATCTGGATAACATTTTCAATGTAGGTAAAGTCCCTAGACTGTTCGCCATCTCCATAAATAATTGGAGATTCATGATTGATCAGATTCTTTACGAATTTGGGAATGGCTGCAGCATAGGCTCCATCAGTGGCTTGTCTTGGTCCAAAAACATTGAAATACCTCAAACCAATAGTTTCAAGTCCCCTGATTTCAGAAAATACCTTTGCGTATAGCTCATTAGTATATTTGGTAATGGCATAAGGGGATAAAGGTCTTCCTATTATATTTTCAACTTTAGGAAGATCAGGATGATCACCATAGGTTGAGGAACTGCATGCATATACAAATCGCTTTACTCCAGCGTCACTTGAGACAATAAGCATGTTTAAAAAACCATTGATATTAACCTCATTTGTTGTTATTGGGTCTTCAATGGATCTTGGAATAGAACCAAGAGCAGCCTGGTGCAACACAATATCTACCTCATGGATTGCGACCTGGCAATCTTGTAGGTTTCTAATATCACCTTCAATTAAGTTGAAGTCACTATTTTTTAAGAATTGGTTTATATTTTCTCTTTTTCCTGTTGAGAAATTATCAAAACATACCACCTGGTTCCCATTTTGCAAAAGGTTTTCACATAAATTTGAACCGATAAACCCCGCGCCGCCAGTCACAAGAATTTTGGATTCTTTTATCACATTATATTCTGACATTTATTCACACGTGATTTGTTAATAAATAAGTGTGTTTCTAAGGAACAAAAGTATGTTTTTATAGTATATATGATGTTAAATAAAAGTATAAATATTAATTTAAGGGCATCCTGATATAAATGGTTCTTTAAATTATCGCTACTTTTATCAAAAGAGCATTTTCCGTGAAAGATCGTTATTCTAAACTGATTAGAACTGTTTTCCTGTTAGGAGATTTATTTCTGCTAAATATTGCATTTTGTTTGGCCTCCTTTACTCGTTTCGGTAATTTTTTTGACGTTTATTACAATCGAGATTCAATTACAGAAAAGTACATTTTCCTTATCGTTATCTTTAATTTGATTTGGCTATTAGTCTCTTATATGCTAAAGATATATGAGATCTATAGGGTGGTTAGTTTAGAAAAGGTAATAATCAACTTATTAAAATCGGTGATATTACATATGCTTATTGTGGCTATTGTCTTGGTTTCTTTAAAAGAGGCTCAGTATATGTCGAGGCAATTCCTTTTATACTCATACCTGTATTTTGGAATATTATTAATTATTTTCCGTTTATCTTCTCTTGTAATAATGCGCGTTGCACGTGCCCAGGGTATTAATACCAGGAATACGATAATTATTGGAGCAAATCAAATTGGTATTGAGATAAAGAAATTTATTGATGAGAATCAGGAGTATGGATTCAACTTTCTGGGGTTTGTTGACGATAAAAATTCCGATGACATTGAAAACATAATTATGCTTGGCTCAATAAGTGAATTTGAAGCTTATATAAAAACCAATAATGTAGAAGAAATCTTTTGTGCACTTCCTCTATCCAACACAGAGAAAATTAGAAATTTAATGACTATAGCAGATAATAATTTAGCCAGATTTAAAATAGTCCCAGACTTTAGGGGGTTTTACAATAGAAAAGTTGACCTGAGCTTTTATGAAGACATTCCTGTGTTATTAAGAAGAAAAGAACCTTTAGAAAATTTGTTTTCCAGTTTTATTAAAAGAGCTTTTGATATTGTGTTTTCATTGTTTGTTATTTTATTTATTATGTCTTGGCTTACACCTTTAATTGCGATCTTAATAAAATTTTCTTCAAAAGGGCCAGTCTTCTTTCGCCAAAAGAGATCAGGGAAAGTTAACCGTGAGTTTTGGTGTTGGAAGTTTCGTACAATGACCGTAAATAATCAGGCCGATAATCTTCAAGCCAGTAAAGACGATTCTCGTATAACAAGAATAGGTCATTTTCTCAGAAGAACTAGCTTAGATGAGCTTCCTCAATTTTTTAATGTCCTGATTGGAAACATGTCTGTTGTTGGCCCTCGTCCCCATATGTTAAAACATACAGAAGAATATTCGAAAATAATCGACAGGTTTATGGCTCGCCATTTTATTAAGCCTGGTATTACAGGATTGGCTCAAGTTAGAGGTTACAGAGGAGAAACAAAAGATTCAGACCAGATGTACAGAAGGGCGAGAACAGATGTGTGGTATCTGGAGAATTGGTCATTCTTGCTGGACATTAAAATTATTTTTCTTACCGTGATAAATGGTATCAAAGGTGATAAAATGGCTTATTAGTCAGGATTTATATGGTTAGAAAGATAGTTTCAAGATCTGAATTCACTAAAAATGTATTGACCCTGTTAACTGGGACTACGCTTGCACAAGCAATACCTTTTGCCATCTCACCTATTTTAACAAGACTTTTCTCACCTGAAGACTTTGGTGTGTTTTTTGTCTTTTCGTCAATTGTGGCAATTGGAAGCATAATAGTTACAGCTAAATATGAATTGGCTGTCTTGTTACCTGAAAAAGATGAAGATGCAATTAATATTGTCGCCATAGCGCTTTTAATTACCATGGTTGTAAGTTTATTTACCTTGCTTGGCATTTTGTTTTTCAGGGAGGAAATCCAAGAATTACTTAATGATACTACAGAAGGTTTGTGGCTATACTTGGTTCCTTTGTCTTTGTTTCTTGTTGGTCTCTTCCAGTCATTCAACTATTGGCATACGAGGAAGAAAAAGTTTAAAATCATGGCTGTTTCAAAGGTTTGCCAGGCAGGAACAACAGGAACTTCAAATTTATTTATTGGGTTATCTAGCGGAAATGGTTTTGGATTAATATGCAGTACCATAATTGGTCAGTTTGTGGCTGTTCTTATATTGATTACCAGGTTTATTAAACATGACGGAAAGCTATGCGTTTATATCAATACTTCTAATATTAAGTCTCAAGCTGTTAGATACAAGGCTTTTCCGGGACTTATGGTCTTTGGAAACATGTTTAATATATCAGCATTTCAGCTCCCTAATATTTTATTGTCGTCAATCCTTGGAACTGGGTTTATTGGTTTATATGCATTGTCTCAAAGGGTGATAAAAACCCCCTTGACCATTATCTCTACTTCCTTTGGGGATGTTTTTAAACAAAGAGCTGCTGAGCTTGTTGCAGGAAATAATTCTTGCCGAGGTCTTTTCGTTAAATCTATTACGACCCTTGCATTGTTTTCTCTGCCCTTTTTTACGGTTTTTTACCTTTACGCACCTAGTTTGTTTGCCTTTACTTTTGGTGAAGAATGGAGGGAGGCAGGCGAATATGCAAAAGTTTTAGCTCCCTATTTCTGGTTGGGTTTTGTTGTGGGGCCAATGACTCATATTTTTTATATTTTGGAGTATCAGAGGACCTATGCGCTTATTCAGTCCGCACTCTTAATGGCTATTTTATTAGTGGTTTTTTCGGGAACAATAAATTCTATTGAGATCGTAACGATGCTATCTTTATCCTACTCTTCAATTTATATATTGATGGCATTTGTATTATGGAAAATTACATAAAGGCCAATGCTAGCAGAATAATGCTGAACAGAATTGAAAAATATGAAATCGAGATGTTGGCCATTGCGCTAATTATTCTTGTTGTTGGAATCTCATTTCCTTATCATATTCCTGTTTTTGGTCCCTACGTTCTGGCATTATTCATTTACTCCATTTTTAAAAGAAAGAAGTTCTATTTGCCAAAATCGTTTTTAGTTTATTTATCAGTATGTGGATTATTTGTTCTGGGTTTTGTTAATTCCAAAATTCACCATGATTTAGCAATCAGAGATCTGAGAAATATGGGTTTTCTTACCATGTTTGGTCTTTTATTGATATCATATATAAGAGAGAAAAAAGATTTTGCTAGATTTTCTGTCTTTTTTATAAGATATACCGCAGTTTTTATTACACTGATTTCTTTTATCGGACTATTCAAATTCTTTAGCATGCTGAAAGGTGTTGAATATAGTGTATTCAAGATTGAAGATGGATATCCCTGGGGAAGTGCTTTGATAAGTGATTGCAATTATTATGCTTTAGGAGGGATCATTGGATTATGTGCTTGTATATACCTTATACATATAAAGGATGCATTGCTAAAAAAAAACTGGTATTACCTATTCTCAATCCTTATTATATTAAATGTGGTATTGGCTGGGTCAAGGCGGGGAATAGTTGTATTAGCCATTTTGTGTGGTTTTATTATAATAGTATCCGCTGTAAAATGGTTATTTCGTTGGTTTAGAGTTTCAAAAGTTCGTTTAATACTGTTTATAAGTATTATTGGTATTCTAGGCTTGGTTGTATCACAGATTACTTTCAAGCAGATTAGCTATGTGTTAAGTCCAATGATTGAAATGTCAGGGATTGACTATCAACTATTTAAAGAGGATATTACAGTAGTTTCCTTTAGGTACATGACCATTATCAATTCTGATATTAATATAAATGATTATTACGCATCTCTCTGGGGGGAGCCCTCAACGTTAAAGACAGACCAGTTAAAGGCAATAAATAAAAAAGGTGTGGCGAGTCGATTATTAAGGTGGAAGTATGCACTAAAGCTGTATAGCGAATATCCTTTTTCAAGTAAAATAATAGGATCTGGGTTTGATTATATTGGAGATTATTCCAAGGAGTTTGGCAGGTGGCACCATAAACCGGATTACCCCCACAATCCATTCTTGTCTGCCTTGCTTTACTCAGGTATTCTTGGATTATTTGCTTTTTTGCTATTTATGGCTCAGGTATCCTATTACTTTCTTAAATACTGGAGAGAACATTGGTTCTATTTGGCAGTGTTTTTGTTTATCGCGATGTTTTCCATGATCAGCGGAAATTCTTTTTTTTCAGTTAAAATCTTTCCGGCAGTAAGCTTGTTGCCATTGCTATTTACCAATAATAGCTCAAAAGAATGAAGGTAGCATCAATAGTATTAAATAACTTCAAGCATGATAATAGGGTACTAAAGGAGTGTATAAGCTTACAAAATCATGGTTATGAGGTAAAGGTACTTGCATACCTTGATGAAGGTCAGAAGGAACATGATATTGTCTCTGGTATTGAAGTTCATAGAATTCGACTTACAAGTAAAAAGTGGTCAAAAAACAGAGTATTGCAAATATTTAAATTTATGGAATTTGCAATGCGTATTTTCAGATCATACAAGGACTTTGATATTTATCATTGCAACGACCTAAATGCCTTGCCAATTGGAATTATAGTTAAATTGTTTGCAAATCGTAATGTAAAGGTTGTTTATGATGCACATGAACATGAAACGGAGAGAAATGGCCTATCTGGGATTGAAAAATATGTTCTCAAAGTATTAGAGAGGATTTTAATCAGAAGTATTGACGCCTTTATAACTGTAAGCCAAGGTATAGCAGATGATTATGAGAGGTTGTATAAGATAAATACTGCCTTAGTCCTGAATTGTCCAATTTATCAACCCAGTGAAAGAACCAACCTGCTAAGAGAACGTTTAGGCATCTCTTCTGAATCTATGATCTTTTTGTATCAAGGCTCTATCACTTTTGGGAGAGGAGTTGAATCAACGATTGAGGCCTTTAAAAGCTTCTCTAATCAAGCAAAAGTAATGGTATTTTTGGGGTATGGTCCCAGCTTAGATCTGGTAATAGATGCTGCAAATACATGCGACAACATATTTTATTATGAGGCGGTATCAATGGAAGAGCTGATTGCATATACATCTTCAGCAGATGTGGGATTGTCCTTAATTGAGAACACTTGTTTGAGCTACAATTATTCATTGCCCAACAAGTTTTTTGAATATATGATGGCAGGAATTCCAATTATTGCAACTGATTTATTTGAAATGGGCAGGATTGTTAGGTCTGAGAAAATCGGGTATCTCATTGAGAATAACTCTGCTAATTGTATTAAGCAGGTAATTAATAAAATCAGCATAAAAGACCTTGGTTCTTTTAGAGAACAGCTAAAACAAGCATCCTTGAAATATTGCTGGTCAAATCAGGAAAAAATTTTGATAAGCACTTACAGATCTTTAGAGAATACTAATTGATTTTTTAAGCCTTGGAGACAGATAAAATAAATATTACACCTTTAGTATCAATTGTTATTCCAAGCCGTAATGAGGAAGAATTTATTGGCAAATGTATTGATTCAATCTTAGCTTCTGATCAAAATACCGATACCATAGAGATCTTGGTTTGTGATGGGGAAAGTGATGATCAAACTATCGAATTAGTTCAAGGCTACACTAAAACTAATAGCTCTGTTAAGCTTCTTGTAAATAAATATAAAACAACACCACATGGGCTCAACCTTGGAATAAAAAACGCTAGTGGAGCAGTAATAATGATATTAGGTGCTCATGCAGAGATATCGCCTGATTATATAAGTAAAAGCATATCTATATTAAATAATTCAGATGATATTGGTTGTGTTGGTGGGGTACTTGAAAATATTGCTTCTGGTTCTGCTAATGCTATTTCATTAGCCATGTCGTCTCCCTTTGGTGTAGGAAATGCTTTTTTTAGAACCGGTAATAAAAATGGGTACGTTGACACTGTTGCCTTTGGGGCATATAAAAAGGAAGTCTTTGAAAAAGTTGGGTTTTTTGATGAGGAACTCATCAGAAATCAGGATGATGAGCTTAACTATCGGCTTACCAAAGCAGGATATAAAATATTCCTATCTCAGGAAATCAGGGCTAGGTATTATGTTAGGACCTCATATGAAAAACTCTTCAGACAATATTTTCAATATGGGTACTGGAAAGTCTATGTGAATAAAAAACATAAAACACTTACAACCTTAAGACAATTGGCACCTTTGTTCTTTGTGTTGTTCTGTTTTTCTGGGTTAATTGTTCCGTTTCTCCCTGGATCTTTCATTGAGTTCTATCTATTAATATTAGGTCTATATTGTTCGATGAGTATAATTGCAGCGATAAATAAATCAATGAACTTAATTTCTATCCTTCAAATAATGTATTCTTTTTTAATATTACATATTAGTTATGGTTTAGGATATCTGGAAGGTATTCTACATTTCTACTTTCTAAACAGAAAGCCCAGTTCATTTAAAGCAACTTCTAGCAGGTATTAATGTATAGCCAGAAAATACAACATAAGATACAGTATTATTTATTACTTGGGATTGCTTTTTCCCTTCCTTTGAGTAAGAAGGTGGTTCCAATTCTCATAATACTAATCGTATTGAATTGGCTTATAAGTGGAGACCTGAAATCCAGATTTTCAAATCTTATAAAACCTAAATATGCCTTTCTTTTTATTTCATTCTACTTGCTCCATTTAACTGGCCTGATCTATACGTCCAATATGGAATTTGGTTGGTTTGATATGGAAGTAAAGCTATCGTTTTTAATATTTCCTTTAGTGTTCTTTACATCTAGGCCTTATTCAATATTTCAAATGGAACATATTAAAACTTCATTCATTGGAGGGTGTTTGATTTCAGGAATCATTTTGCTAGTAAATGGATTTAATGCATATTTTGAAACGGGTGATGTTACCAATCTTTTGTATGGCAAACTCTCAATGGATTATCATGCATCATATTATTCAATGTATCTATGCCTCGCATTGGCAATGATTATGCACTTTATTTTTACAAAATGGGAGTGTATTTCCTCATGGGAGCGTCCATTATATATTATCTCAATGCCAGTTTTTCTTGTTTTAATTGTTTTATTGATGGCGAAAAGTGGTTTTATCACGCTTGTTTTTGTTATTTTTTCCGCCTTGATATTTCTTCTTTTTTCTAAGAAATTTGGACAAGCTCTTATTCTTTTTACATCCGTATTAATTTTTGCATTTGCTATAGTGCATATTATTCCTGAGTCTAAAATCAGAATAAATAAAGCCATCGATGTATTTACAAGCTATTCTGGGGATATCAATCCTAATGCAATAGAAAGTACTGCCGAGAGGCTACTTATTTGGCCTGTTGCCATGGAACTCATTAAGGAACATCCTCTTATTGGAGTGGGTACAGGAGACATCAAAGATGAGTTGATTAGTAAATATAAAGACAAGAGTTTGTCAGGGGTATATGATGAAGGGCTAAACGCACATAATCAATTTCTTCAAACATTTGCTGCTTTGGGAATCTTTGGATTCCTGTCCATGTGTCTTGGCCTTGTATTGCCTTTGTATACCCCTCCAATCGAATGTGCAGCATCTGATAAAACTAAGATGCGACCAAGCTTTCTTTGTTCTT
>JYMV01036827.1_pt1 | contig 13587 bp, 8 predicted proteins | sample 338911 | NCBI WGS metagenome assembly JYMV01 (sample SAMN03354496, study PRJNA234377) | hydrothermal vent metagenome | biome: Deep sea; feature: Hydrothermal plumes at the Eastern Lau Spreading Center, Western Pacific Ocean; material: Seawater | place: Tonga | collected 2009 | depth 2000 m m
GTGGCGCCTCCTATGGTCATGATATTCGAAAATTTGAAAAAAAGTTGATGCATTTGCAAATGTTGTGTGGTGGTTTACCCACCAACAAATTTTGAAAAGGATTGGCCAACCTTGACTGTTTTGCATGGTTTTCTCATATACAAGCTCTTAATAGTAGACACACAGGAAGGTTGCTACAAAACAGTTTAAATGAAGACACACCCCATTTTGCTATTATCTACTAAAATTATTTATTTGCTCCACATTCATCATGATCAGCAAAACAAATAATTAATATCTCGAATACCACTTATATTATGTAAAGAATAACGAACTGAAAGACGCACATGACATGCATATATTCTGTGGAGTTAATAGAACAAAATAAAATCTCCTGAAATTTATTTCGCAATTGATTCTCTCATTTTATTTATCATAAAGTGGGATTCGTGTTGCCCGATCTTTAGTTTTCTGTGTAGTGTTAGGTAGATCAATGTTTGCCGTTTTTTCTTTTTCGTTTTGTCATTGTATTGTCTGTCCTTCGATGTACGGATTCTGATTACCCGTTTGGTATCTTCAAGCTTGTCTTATTTTATGAAAGATGCATGCAATATTTATTGTATTTGTATGTATCTAAATAACCAGACTTACTGACAAACGACTGTAACTGAACCAGGATGATCGTCTCGCCAGGAGGAAACATTGTTTATAAGGCCTAGCATGCATTCCGCAGACGACGGTTCATTCTCTGTAGTCCATTCATTCATAGATACTACACGTACGGTTTTATTCCCGTTTGTCTCCTACATCACATAAGTAACATATTATGTAGATGGCAACATGTTACATTTGCTTTACTCAAGATACATAATTCTTTACATTTTCATAGTTCTATCTCGTTGTATCAACAACTCGCGGGTGTAATACGTGTTGTTCTACACGGACATACCATCCTGATTTCGAGCAAGGTAATATTTGATCTTACTCTTTACTGCTGCGTGTTTTGAGGGGAAGCAGCAATTACACATGTTTTAGTCTTTAGTTTGATCGGAACAGGACCAATCCCACGACATAGCGCACGCAAAGGGAGTACGCTAACCATTACAGCTAGGTAAAGACTGTTCACGGACGACGCAATGAGCAGCAGCTGCGCTCAACTGTCACTACGCAATCGACGGGCTCGAAGGAATTTGTCACGTTACCATCTCCGTTGGAATATTCGTAATTGGAAAGGAGTCCATTGGTCAGACGAGAGTCGTTTTTAACTGCTCTGCAAGGATGGTCGTATTTAAGGTTGGCGGCATAAGAACACCAAATGTCATGACTGATGACAGGAACGTGATGGATAGAACTGCGTTCGGTGACGGTGGTGTAACTGGGGTGTTTTTTCTTTTAATTGTAAGTTAGACTTACAAATCTTACAAGGTAACATCAATGGCGTTGTGTACGGCGACAATGCACTCGTTGTACCGCATTTTGATAATCAATCATTGACTGACAGGCAGATTTGTATGGACGATATCGTCAGACCGCACATAGCTCGCATTGCAAGAACATTCAGGCAGCAAGTGGCGATTGACACATTTGAGTCCCCTGGTATTAACCCATGCGAGCACGAATGGGTCTTTATTGGCAGTAAAGTGAACCACCATAATCCACAATGTCAAAATACTGCTGAATTAACAAACGCAATTCTGGAAGAATGGCGGCGATTCCAACAAGAGAGACTTTGTCGCTTAGTTCTTGGAATGAATAGGGATGTGTCAGCTTTGGCTTTTGCTATATTTGCTACTGATTAAATGTGTGCGATAAGGCTTCTACATACATTCATTTGAAAGTTCTGAAAAAATTATGACTCGTTCATTTTCGTATATTGTTGAAAAACAATAACAAAATACAACTCTTTTTGAAGTTTTAAAATATTTTGTGTTATCCTCCACTTTGCTTCTCAATTGGTATTTTTCGCAAATATCCCTCACTAACAGGATATATTGGAATAGTAAACAATTAATATCAAAACCTACCATGTGATTCAACGTTATATCCAATGGAAATGACGAAGTTTCTGAACTGTGACTTATGTTGAATTTGTCGTAGTGAAATACATCACCATGCTTTGGCCAGAGACGGACCTTCTGAAATAATGTAATTTATGTTCGACATGTAAATTAAAATTATTTATTAATCAAGACAAACAAGAAATTATTACGATTAAACTTTTTTTAAATTGTGTGCGATCGAGCATCATTGATGAACTTAATTAAATTAGACTAGGGGACAGTGTCACTTCAAATATATTGTTAATCATTACATACGTTTAATAGGTGACAACCAAGAAGCATTGCATCATATTTTAAACAGGTACTATGTGTTCATCGTACCACATGTTCATTCAGCAATCAACTTAATTTGCATGGACATATTTCATTAATATAGTATATACATGTACAATCCCGTTTTGCTAAGACTTTCTGTACTCCTCGTTGTTTCCACAACATCCATGATCCGTTTTATATTTTGTTATTTTTCTGAAAATTAGTTTCATATAAAAGACCAACATTTGGCTGTACAAACCTTATATAGTAATTCTAACACAACAACAACAGTAGAGTTAGTATCATACACCATTGTCCAGAAGTCAACAACTGTATTGTGTAGTGGGTACTGAGTCACAATGATATTTCTCTTCCCAACACATTCCTGCCAATTAAAAGTACCATTAATAGATTGATACAAAAACAAAGAAAGTACTACAAATAAAAGACAATTACAAATAATTACAGATTATGTTGGCTATTTTCATCACTTTGACTTGAAAAACAGATATTACCAAAACAAATATTACTCTACCGTAAATACACTAAAACCAAACCAATATAATACAGATATAACGGATTACATTTCAATTGCGCAAAATATTCAAAAATACATCTGAATTATCAAATATATAATGATTCATATTCACATCAAACAAAATCCCAAAAATAAAAATTGCTGCGACCATGACAAACATTTCATCGTAAGACATTCCACTTTGAAAATAACACACACAAATAAAATCCAAACTATATCCCGTGTTACTTGTGGCATCACAATATCTTCTGGTATACCCAATCCAGTTATCACATTCATCGCTTGTTATCTTATTCTTGTCATGAATATTTCTGAAGTAAAGAACATTTGATTTATTGATTGATTGATGTTTAACGCCAACTGATAATTTGAAGGTAAGCAAAATAAAACAATTGTGATAACCTAGCAGTTTCTTCCTTTACTGAGTACGATTCAAATATGTTAATTGCAAGATTCGTTCTCAATATTGTCCAAATCGTTTTTATGTGGAATCATATATAAATAATGTTGTAAATATGTGTATTTGCAATTTTATTTACACTTACAGGAATAATAACAGCATTGATGTAGTCATTTCTTGATTTTTCATGTGACATCAGGATTGGTCTGTAACTCTCATCTAAGAATAAAATGAATAATGTTACCAGCTAAATAAATTATTTTGTGTAAAAAATAAACCGATACATAATAATTGTCAATAGTAAGATACCCATAACCAAAAGAAAAATCCTTATATTTCAAACATAATCAACTTCAAATACGACTCAAATGGTAGCCCGTGATGTAATCCTTAATTAAATATTACAAAAAAGCATCTGTTAAATCATCATCAACCGAATCGGTGGTGTAATGGTGAGAGTGTGTGTGGTAAGTCATGAGTTCGAGCCCCGATCGGGCCACTCTAAAGACATTGGTATTTGTTGCTTCTCATGAAGCATTAAGGAGAAAGGGCAAAGATTGATAGGTTAGGAATCAGAATAATGTGTCTGAATGTGAGGACATGTCTATCCGTGAACTTTTAGTTTCAGTGAGCTAGTACTATAAAATAAAATACGACTGATCGTGTTGGTCTAGTACAAAGCGCACATCATCATCATCGCATTGAAAAGCTACTTTTTCTTGCCATGGTATAGCGGAAGAATTACTGAATTGGTGCTAAGCAGCAATCAATCACTCAATCATCACTATGATGTAGTTTGACACCAATTGGTTTTTGTTTATCCACAACTAGAATGATTGTGCTACAATTAATGATCAAGCGTTACCATCATTATCACTAAACAGACACATTTTGAAAAGAAAAGCGATAAAAAAATCAACAAAAGAATCAACCTCACGAATTATTCAATTTATTTGCAAATATCTGTATCATATAACAATGAATTCAAACTAACTTGTAGATGCAAGCATGACAATGACAACCACATATATTTAACGTAATTATGTATGTTCGTACAATATTGACGATCAAAATCCTTTAATGTCTTAATGTGAGTATTTTTCATGATTAGTTATTATGTTGGCTCAACAACCGTCTTAACGAAACATTGATGCGTTGAATGGTGTCTTTTAATATTGTGGTATGTGACATACTGCAGACAAACAACAGTAACATGTGTTTCTCTGGAAGCACACAGCTGTCAGAACAATCCACCAGGAGAAGCTAGGTTCTACCACTAAGCAACAGGGATCTCCAAAAAAAAAGATTCATTCAAGTGAACTAATGTAATAATGCTATACCGTTTTGATGTGTCGTTAATCTATTCTTGTTTAAGTCATTTGATTGTTTTGTTTCACGATATTGCGAACAATTTCTAATTTAAGGGCAACCACATTGAGCTATTGAATGTGTTTAGAGCGGCCAAAAAGTGTTTGCTTCAAAATGATGTGAAAAATAATAAGAACAAACAATATTGCTATTTGCTGAGGGATTAAACCAACCAGAAAAATGCTACCCTAAATACCACTGATTACCAACACATCAAAGAGTGAATTATATATTACAATAAACATGACGTACGTGGTAAAATATTTTGGAAAACATTTTTGATGATGTTTACTCTCGACCTTCCTTCCCGAAAGAATTTATCTGGATACCTTGGTTTCATGTTTTTCAATTTCTGCAAATAAGGAACAATATATATTATTAGATAAATAGCTCTGCTAAATATATCTGACACAAATACAAGCAACATTAATTGAAGTCAATACTGAGTAAAACTGAAGCACACTTTCCAAGTATTATTTAATTTCCGTATTTACACCAAAACAAAAAACACACAAAAAACCCAGACAGAAATGAGAAAACAAAACTAGAGGCTCAATTCACTGGTACAAAATTGAATCTTCATATCACAATGAAAATCAGAAGATTTTAACATTATTTTCCCATTACATCCAATATACATAAACCTTCAATGTTGACGGCCAATTTAAATGTTGAACAAGCTAGACCATTAAATGTAAAAAGAAATCAACCAAACCCAAAGTGTGCTAGCAATTTGCACTTTACAGAATTTTTCAGAATTGCTTTATTGATTATTTTGTCAAACTTTCTATTTTTAGAAACATAGGTGGCCATGTTTGATGGAAGTTCGAATCATTAATCATAATACTTAAAGAGGATCATAACTATATATATTATTTCCCTAAAGTTTGGTAGCAATTTACACTTTACAGGATTTATTTTTGTAAATTTTGCATTTCTTGTCAAATGTTCTATTTTCAGTTACGGTGGTGGCCATGATTGATTGTCGCTAAAGTTATCAACCATAATTCTGAAAGGTAATCACAAATGTATCATTTTCCTGAAGTATAAAAGCAATTGTCCCTTTTCAGGATCTTTTAGAATTTGTTTATTGAAATTGTTGTCAAATTTTCTTTTTCTAATAACGGTGGTGACCATGTTTGATGACGGTTCAGATCATCAACCACAATTCTTAAATGTATCGTTTCAACGAAGCTTGGAAGCAATTGCATCTTCACATTTTTTTTCAGGATGTTTTTAATTGAATTGTGTTGCTGATTTTGTCCCCATGTTCTACTTTTAGCAACGGAAGCCATCTCGATTGGTCGGCAGGCACACCAGAAACAAGATACCCTGAGGATGATCGTGGCCAAGTTTGGTTCAAATTGGTGCAGTGGCTTTAGAGAAGAAGATTTTTTAGAAAGTTTACAGTGATGGTAATAGCTCACATGGCCTTTTGGCCAGGTAAGCTAAAAACAAAGAAGGAGAAAGAGTGATGTACATTTGTGCAATATGACTTGTCACCTTATAGTACATCTGAATACTTTCTGTATAATTTGAAAATGCGATATTTGATTTTTGTGGTCTTCGTCCATTCGCAATTTTCATATTACTAAAAACATCGCAAACATTTCCGAAATTCCAGTATTATGTATCTATAATGTACATCATAAGTTTTTCAAGCTCATGGATGTACACAGAAAGATATTGGTAATATATTATGCACTTGTAAAGTATTCACCGTCAACACCTAATGTCAATATGATCCTTACACATTAACCCAATTATATCAATAGTTTGGTATTGCAACAATGGCATTTATTACAAGTGACGTAATATATTGTACCTGAAATTCTAGCCATAACAAGGTCTGGTTTTTTGCCATAGATTTATTTTGCTGACTATCTAAATATTCACAGAATTGTTCCTTGTCAATGGCTGTATCCGACACAGTTAACGCTTCTAATAATGCTTCATAGAGAGCTGTATATTGGTCCTGAAAATAAATAATGCACTTTGTTTATTTAAACTATTCAAAGAGTATATTATTACTACAGAAACAATGACTGGTATGAAATTGAGAATGATAATTATATGAGACCACACTTAATGGGCACAACAAAGCTTCTGCGATAGCCAACCATTATATGATGATAATTTCTTTCCCTCAGAAGAAAATAAACTGAAAAACAAAAATCCCACACCGTACATGTAAGAACAGTCTGAGAAATCCTACACAATCGACACCCCTAACATATCTTCCCGACAGCTCACCTTATGTGCTTCGATATGGTGCTTCAATATAATGTAGTGCGGTTAAACTAATTGTATTTGTGAAATGACTAGTTTTATTTTCACATGCTAGATTTGATACTTCAGTATTGCATTATATCAATTTCACATATTAGCATTTCGTCCACATTAATGGATACAAAATATTTCCCGATGAGAACAGTCGTGGTTGTTTTCCTCAGGTAAAGCTATATCATGGTGAGATCATGCTTTCTATTGATGAGGTAACAATAATGTTTACAATCCACTACATATTCAACCTGAGATATAGTTCCAAATGAATGTGTTGCCAGTTTTAAAATCGAAAGGGTGCATTCTATAGCGAATCTTACTTTAGTTTGAATCATATTCATTCGATCTTTTCTCATCATTTGAACATACTCCATAATATCTACATATCCTGTTTTCTGACCATGTTCGTGCAATGCGTCAAGTGCTATGAAGGTTCCCGTTCGTCCAACACCATCACTATGTAGGTAAGTAATACAATAATGAAGCATATATCGTAATATTATATGATTGTCTTTCAAGACGAATACAATAAAACTCCAAAGATATTAATAATGGTATAAATCTATACATTAATAAGTAACATATAAGTAGTTGTGTTACCCTTTGTACTTCAGTGCTAAGGCATGAAGGTAGATAGATGACACAGACCACCAGTCTGGATAAGTGAAATGAAATACCACAATACAAGTGAAGCAAAATATAATAAAACAGCAAATATCAGAGTCAGCAAATATAGGTCAGAATTGGAGATTGTATAAGCACACGGAGCGAGTGAAATATAATCTTAAATACATGAATAACTGTAGCACAATATGAAAGGGTTATCGTCCGTGGCTAAGATTACAGCAAAACAAGCATAGCGATTGCTGTCTATAATGATAGCCTGGAACTGTTTTTTCTAACAAAAATGCAATTATAATCAATACGAAGCTAAACAAATCAATCATGTGTTGATATACACACGAACTTAATAATTAGCTTAGATAATGCGATATCCCCTTTGGTATAAAAACACACCAACATATATTGCAGAAAATGTGTAACATTCTTTCCTGTAGTTATTCCCAAAATTGTCATGGGGCATCCATATTATATTACCATTTTTCATGGTTGTTCGCGAGTACCGGAGTTAACTACCTATTTGTCTATTTGATGAGGTACATGCTGGTCATCTTTGTAGTTTTCTGTGATGTGTATTTCAGTTTGTTTGTCGTCGTTCTGTGCTTCTAGTTTAATGTTGCCCGTGTTTCTGGATTGTACCTTCTCAAACATTTTACAATTGCATTCAAAACTTCATAATTTTCTCATTAGTTTTATACAGCCGCACTGTTCAATTTACATTGACTCACATATTTGTGGCGAAACGCATTTAATGTTTATAAATGAAGCTACTCTGTCTAATATAATTTTGCAATTGGACAACTCTTGTCCACTACGTAATTGATAACGTTTATTTTTAATTAGTCAGTTACCTGCAGTGAACAACCAATGGACCATTTAGAGTTGCTCTGGCACGTTTCACTTTTCTGTAGAAGCTTACTAGCTTTATTTGATCTGGAACGCCATGATCAGGCCATTGTGTGAAATGGAAATGGTGAACTGTCCTCTCAGTCTTAGTCTGGAAATGTACAAAAAGAAGATGCAGAGTATTTGTCATAGTCATGTGCAAGTTTACAGAAAATGCATACATGTCTTGTGACTAATACTTGTAAGATATATCTTAACATAATGAAGGGTCCGGGTGGCTCAATGAGCTAGGTGGTTGAATTACCTAACAACTCATACAAGCATATCACCAATACGGCGTGGGTTCGCGCCTGGCTTTGTAAATTTCAAAAAATGTGCACTCGACTCGCAGCCGCAAGTGATAAAGTTTACCAGTTGTTTTCAAATGGTCGGTGGTTCTGTCCGGGTACTCTGGCTTCTTCCACAACTTAAGTTGGTCGCCATGATATAGCTGAAATATTGCTAAAAGTGGCGTTAAGCACAATCAAGCAATTAATCTTGACATAATGTGCTGCTAAGCAAACATAATTGTCAAAAAAGTATATTTACAGATTAATTTTAAATCCAAGCTTCTCTGTTTAAAATGAATGTCTTTGCAGTTATTGGCTTAATTGCAAAAATAAAACTTGGTCTTAATGATATAAATACATATACGTTTATCATAGCAGATCATGTTGACTGTTCATTGTCCTAAACATATCGTACTTTTAAAAGTACAATTTATGTGATTATGATGTGTCAAGTTGATTTACTCCGAATTACAATGCTACTATGGCACACAAATTGTACATCTAATTACTAAATCATAATTGTTATTGCTTATACATTTGTGTATATAGTCAGTTAAATAGAGTTATTACCTCTTTATCTAACAGCTTTATCATCCTATATACGTAGACTAAGTGGACTTTTTCCTGCATCATCTGTACTTGTATGTTCCCTACTTCTAATGGTTTCATTGTTGACTCTGGCCAATATTGATGACACTTTACCTATTAATATTTTTTTTCTTTATATAACATATTCTATTTTCTATGTATTTTGTTTGTCGACTATTGTTTGTTCTTTGGTCACTGCATTTTCCGTACATCGACGTAAGATTTCTGGTTTCCCCTGCGGTATAGCATGATTCATACCTTTTGAGCAATAATTAACAATAATAAGTATGCACAGTAATACACAGTATATGATAAGCATCTTTTATACATTGATGCATGTGTCAAAATATATTATTTGTCAGATCAGATGTATCGTGACCCATGGTCTGTCAACATTGGAAACATATTCAAATGTGTGCAGTAAATGGCATCCCAAATGAAGCTTCTAATGAATACTGTAATTTTATGTTGAAGCAAAGACACTACTGTGACGCTAGGCATACATCACAATCGCTGACGAAGCTAACGTGACGAGAACTTCATTAACACTGATATAATGACAGTCACTTGCATTTGTGCATATAGATTTGTATTCTGATAAATTGAATATGCTTATGGCTTTCAATAGCTTGACAAAAAAGGTCAGTTCATTTCAGAAGTTGATCAAAGGAGTTATTGAATTTAAAAATGGATACTAATTAGCTATACTAAAATGTTACCATTCTTTCTTCTACAAGTTGTGTGACCATGACAATTTTATCAACTTGTTCCTGCCAGATCATCTGCCAAAAGTCTTTCATTGTATTTGACTGTGGACCTGACAGAACAAAAATACAAATATCTGCATTTATTGATATGCAGTTGAATTGATCGTCGTGGAAAATACCTAGTGAAAGTCAGTGGAAAATAATTGGGGACGGTGAGGTTTGAAAACACACATCCTTTCATATGTTCACCCAAAGCCGACGCATATGGTCTTTTCGGTTTCCTCCACCAATAAAACTGACCGCCACGATATAGCTCAAATATTGTTGAATGTGGCGTTAAACACCATAGATCTATCCTATGTAATGGAGAAGCTGTCATAATTGGGAAAACTTGTATCTGATCCTATTGTCATATTTTTTGGACAATAAAATATGCTTAGACTATTGAATTGGAAAAGTAGTGATCGATCATATATTTGAAAGATGAAAAAGGTCGACGCATTACAGTGGCACGTATGGGTGTGTGCATAAGAGTAACTGATTGCATACTGATATGCTTGTGTGTGCATATTTGTGCAATTGATTTGCTTTCTCTGAGGCTTTGACTTGGATATTTCCTAAAGATAAGTGACTTTTGTCAGCATTGTTCGATTGTGATTGTTGTTCGTAATGCACATCACACAGCAATGTAAGTAGAGCTGGTGAAGATTTCATAGGAGGCCGGTTAGGTTAGAGGATTGCTTTTGTATATACCTTTTTATTGATATTATGAATAAGGATAAAATATATATTGATAAAATGTTATGTTTTACAAACATGCATAGCACACACAAGCATATATATAAAAGTGCTATTGCATTTTGAAAGAAAGTGTGAAACGAAGGAAAATGTTATAACATAAAGATAACAACAAACGCTTGTTTCTCACCTTGAGTTGCTATATACGCCTTTATTGCTGTGTAGCTCTGAAAAGGACAATGAAAGAAACCAATAGAGGTCCATTGTTGTTTTAGTGAACTCGACAAACTATGTCAGTAATGACAATAACTATTTTGATCTTGACAATAAGGGTCAAGGTGACAGTCAGTTCATTTTGCTATCGGACATTATTCAATGCCTGAATAAAAAAAATATCCTCACATGTTAGGAGGTTAGATCAAATCATTAAAACACTTGGTTACAGTTATGGTTCCTTAAAACGTATTTTAACTTGTAGTCCCTGTAACCTCATTAATGGTGACGGAAACCAGTCGAGTCGTGCACCTCGAGAATATAATGAAGATATCAGAAAGTACAACACAATGCTTGGCTGCTGACAACAACAAAATTGATCTAAGAGCTAGCTAACAGTGATCTCATTTATGTAGGCGGCTATCCCGCCCATATTGAAGCATACATACCTAATATTAGATTAGGCTAACAACTAACATAAAAAGTGTGGAGCTAGACGACACACAACGTGCACAAAATACCATAATTGACCTCAACATCCAAATGCAAGCTACGATTTGTTTACAATCTGTTTCTATTTAAATGTTTGATAAACTTGTTACATACATTGTGTATTTGTACAAGACTTTTACCATGTCTCACCTGTCCCATGAATCACCTGTATCACTACTCGTAGTGATACTGGTTCACAAAACAGGCCTGACCAAATACAAAGTTTTGTGCAAACATACTATGTGTGTAATTGGTTTGTACTTTTACTGTTTCGATAATTTTACAAATACTATCATTGAGTTGCATATAGTTAGTTGCAATTACAAATGTTTTCAAGTTTACAGGTTTGTGTTAAGTCGCTGTGATTGCATTATATAGCTTCCTATTATGTCAAAAATTGTTGGTTAAAAGACAGGATTATATAGGAGTTGTGTTTGATAAAAATAAAAAAAATGTACTATTTATTGGCTATTGTTGAGAAAACACTATATTGCACCGAAGAGATCGATGGGTTAATAGTTCTGCAATTATAAGGTGTTATAAAAGTGTTTGTAATGAAATTGAGAGGACGAGTAGCTGTATACATATCTTGTGACAAACAGGACTATACAGTGAATTTTTCAAAAGTATTATATTGGAAACACATTAGGACGATGTGCTTACATTGGCTATTTTACTGGTCATTATTTCTGCGGCACAAACACATGTAATTGTGATATATTTATCAGGTGTATAGATCTTAAAATAAAGAAACTCACATGAATATAATTTGCATTAATGTAATCAGATGCTGGATTTCCGTGGACAACTACTCTTGAATGGTCATCTATAACAGAACAATGGCAAATTACAGCATTGTCAACAGAAACACATTCTATCAATTGCAGTTTAAATTTAGTACCGTAAGTGAGAATACGCAAGCGCAATACATATGTGAATTTAGAATAGTTCAATATTAAAGTTTAAATTAGATCTTCTACTTGCTCCTCTTACCTCTTCCCATGAATATATAATTGGATACTAAATACGGTTATGACTTTTTACGACCAATTGTATTGTTCTCAGTTTGCAAATCTGCTTAATACCAATTTCATAGAATAGCTGACAAATTGGTAGAAGCAACGCTCACTAACAGAGGAGTTTTATGCTGATACAACTAGTTTAACCCCACAACTATTGATAGAAGTTCATGTACTAAGCACAGAAAGTGAGCGGTCATGTATTTGTATGCTAGGTGTATCGGTCTTCTACAAAGTTTCCAAAGGATTTTTAGAACTGTTCCGACAGTGCGAGGTTAGTCATAGTGTAGTTAATTAGAAATGAAGTAAGCACAACTGACGACAACGTTATCACTGAAGTAACGAGTTAAGTAGTCTTAAACGCCAGATATCCAACCAAACAATGCTACAAAGAAGATAAATAAATAGTAACAGCACTTCAAACAATTTTTGTTCTCATTTATTTAAATATGTTTTGCATAGCCAACGGCTCATAGGAACCTGCATTGCTGGTTTGAAAATAGCTTTGGAGATGTCTATATGAAAATTTGTTTACCTTATCATGGTGAATGGAGGAATAATAATGATTGTGGAGTGTAGTAGCGACTGAAAAATCAAACGTCCGAAGAATTTCCACCTCTTTAAGCAATGCAATAATAACGAATATATCTCATTTAGTGCGCACGACGCGTTTCTAAAACAAAAACCTTCATCTGGTACGCTCACTGCCAGTTTTCCTGTAAAGAAGTCGTCACCCACCCGGGATTGAATAAACAGACAAAATGAATGAGTCATTGCAAGCATAATATACCACATACTCTTAACTATGACAAACGTTCAAGTGACTTGCATAAGTAAGTGGTGTTTCTGACTTTTACTTTGAGTCAGCAGACATTTATTTCGCTTTGAATATGTTTCTTTGTAAAGAGATCACTTACATCAGATATAACTAATACATATGAATGTCATATTATATTTGTTAAAATGTCTTACAAGGCAGTGCATCTAAACATCTGTTCTTTCTCTTATTTCTCTTTTTTTCTGCTTCGACATGTGAGAAGACTAAACCCTTTGGCAGTTTCTACAAAATGAGAATAATAGATAATAAACAGCTTCTTGTTATGAATAGACATAGCTATACAATGATTAACTAAAACACAAACATACATGAA
>JYMV01027562.1_pt1 | contig 13585 bp, 12 predicted proteins | sample 338911 | NCBI WGS metagenome assembly JYMV01 (sample SAMN03354496, study PRJNA234377) | hydrothermal vent metagenome | biome: Deep sea; feature: Hydrothermal plumes at the Eastern Lau Spreading Center, Western Pacific Ocean; material: Seawater | place: Tonga | collected 2009 | depth 2000 m m
GAACAATGAACTTGGGTGTTTTAGTTTTCTAAAAAACCTTACGTGGGAAAGATAACAAGGTTTAACATTATCATAAAAAATCGTGAATTTTAAGGTAGAAACTAATTTAATACTATAATTTATCTAAGAAAATATGAAGAGTTATTATCAGCATCTAAAGTCCACAGAAGAATTTGGAGAGAAACAAAATCTTACAAAAAAACCTGTTCTTCACAGTTCTGCAATATTTCCAGTTGTTCAAAATGAATTTTATACAAGTTCACTTCATTTTCTAGGATATTGGTTACTAAAACGCAATATTTCTGAAGTTACATTTGTTTCAACATTACGTAATTCTACTGGACAAATTTTACTTCGAAAAACTGAAATTATTGATAGTGCAAAAGCATTCTCAATTAATCTACATAGCCTTCTAGCGGAAATTAATCCTGAAGTAAAAAATTTCATAGGTTCAATCGAAACTGAATTTAATACTACTAGGGATATGGTGTTTCCTTATCCAGCGCTAGTCTTAGAATATCACAATGAACAGTTTAATACATGCGTTCATACTTTGGGACGAATCTATAATGATTTTGAAGACTTGAAAGAAAACAATGAGTTTTTAGTACCTGAAACTGGTTTTGATATTTATGAAACAGACGATCTAAATTCATTTTTCTCATTTGTTAATGGTCCATTGGAAAATGAAGATGGGTATATTGAATATGTAATAACAACTTCAAAATCTAAAAAATTCAGTGGAAATTTCCATATAGGAAAAATTAGTCCTTTTGAAACAAAATTACTCTATCTTAAAGACTATATTCCAGATCTATCTGAAATCCTAGATAATGAATCTGGTTCAATATCTTTAAAACATAATTTTGAAGGATTTTACCCACGATTTTTAGTAGGTAACATACAAAAATCGTTTCCTTCAGTAAGCTTTACTCATTCATATTATGATTGTACTTCTTGTACAAATGACTCTGATTATTGGAAAAGGATTAATGATAAACATTTTGACTCATCAATCTATGTTCCAATCTTCCAAAACAATAATGAATTTACAAATCTTATAATTTATCCAAATTTATCGCCTTCTGATTTTGTCTTAAAAATTGACATTCATGATAAAAATGGCACAAAAATTATTGAAAATTCTAATTTCCTTGAAATAAAAAATGGTGACAATAAATTATTAAAAATTAGTCTTAGTGAAATAACCTCGGATCTAGATCCATCTCAAATTGGTAATCTTGCTGCACATATAATTACAGATTTTAAAAATAATAAAATTCCATCTAGAATAAAATTTGGATTGGATGTAGGAATTAATGGCTTGGATTCTAAACTCCCATGTAATATTTGCTTTAATACCCGTATGGGAAATCCATTTTTAGAAAATAAACCCGGTTCGTTTCATTGGTCACCTATGTTTCATGAAAGAAATACGATTATATCATTAGGTAATTTCTCTACTCTCAAGAATTATAAGCAAGTTGCCAATTTGGAACTCAATTTTTATAGAATTGAAGATTCATCTTCCTTCACTCAAAACATATCTTTACAACCTAACTCTGAAAAAAGGATATCCATTAAAGATTTCAAATTAAATGAATTTCTTAAAACTGAGGGATGGGTTACAATTAAAGCGAATAATCCATATGTAACTGGTTATTACTTTAACATGAATTCTTCTGGATCAGTATCTGGTGATCATTTCTTCTAGTTTAAAAAAACATAGACTGGTTGCCAAATCTACTTAGAAGAGATTATTTTTAATTTTTTAATATATTCATCCACTAAAACCGAAAACATTTGAGCATTTTCTTCTATGAATGATTTCATTTGGGGTTCAGTAATTTTCACATCAACTAAATGACCATTATAAAAAAATTCATTCGCTTCCTTAAGATAATATGTTTGGAGATCAAAATCAAAACTATTTTTTTTAAATATTGTTAGAAATCTTTCAACATCTTGAAGATTAACTGTTTCTTGTAATGAAGAACGAATAGTTTCTGGAAGTTTACTTAATGTTTCTACATGGTGAACTGAAGGTAATGTGGAATAATACACTTTCTCAAAAACGATTGAAGGTTTACCATAAAATGTTGCTTCTAAACAGGAAGAACCCTTAGCACTAATCACCAATGAGCAATTTTGAAAAAGTTCATCTTGTGATACTGAAGGATGTAAAAGTCTAACATTAGGAATATTCATTATTTCCTTATAATCAGAAACACTTCTCCAATTTCGTGTTACGTTAGTAGGATGTTCTTTCACATATAGTTTATAGTTGATGGGTATAGATTTTGCCACATGTCTTATTGTTTCAATTTGGTTTGTATAGTATGCTGGTATTTGATAATGTGTGATCAAAAGACTATGCTCTTCATCAACACCAAGAGGAAAATAAACAAATTTTTCTGAATGATCAATCGAAGTTGGAATATTTTTATTTAAGAATGATGCTCTAGATTGTTTTTGTAATGATTGTTTTATTGCATCGAGTAAAACAGCAGATTTAGATCTGCCAAAATAAGTAAAATGTGTTTTAGTATTTTTATTATTTGAATTAAAGAGAAATTCTATTACTGCACTGATTCCTTTTCTGTTTGATGTATGCCATTCTTTATTATATGATTTTGTTTTAGAACGTGGAATATTTTTTACCATTTCTGAAAAGGATCTGATTGTATTTGATTTTTCTGAATCAGTTATAGTGGAATCATAAAGCTCAACCGGATGTTCAGATATCATAGACTTGTTCGCAAATTGAGTGTTTGTGCATACCAGAGTTTTAATTCCTTTAGCTCTACACATTTGATAAAAAAGTTCATCCTGATGAAGAAGTGGTTCTCTTGTAATGAAAAAATCTGGTTTAATTTCATCAAGAATATTTTCAAAGAACTTACATTCTTGTTCAAGTATTAACCATATTTCTTCTGTGGAAAATTTATAAAATCTGTTAAATCTATAAAACAATCGTTCATTTATTGCAAGATTCCATAAACCAATATCATATTTTTTTTCAAAATTAGAAAGGTATTCCGTATCTATTTCATTTTTTTGGAAATTTAGTTGATCATGGTAATACCATGTTTTTTCGAAATTAACTAATTTTTGATTTTGGAAAAAGGTTCTAGTTTTATTAGGTAAATCGTATATAGCATAAAAATCAGCATCAATTTTTTTTTGCAAATGATATGAAAGGATATACATTATGAAATTGGCGTCCAGCCAGAAAAAAATTTTATTCTTCATAATTCTAAATCCATGTATGATGCCAATATAAAAAATTCTTATTATTAATCAGTTACAATATGAAGTTTTTTTATTAGATAAAAAGAGGTTTTTGCTGTATGTGCAATCACGAAACTATAAGCAATTCCCTCTATTCCCATTAAGCTTCCTAAAACAATCATCCCGATAATTAATGAAGTCACCAGTATAGCTGTACCTATTAGCACGACTCCACTTTTTTCTTTACCTAAAAACTCTGCTTCAAGAATAACTGCAATCGTGGTTGGGATTAGAGCCACGCTCATAATTCTAATCGCATCTACAGCCTCAGTAAATTTTGGAAAGAATTCACTAATTAAAATTGGTCCCACCAAAATACCAAGAATAGCAACAAAAACTGAAAAAACAATAACAACAATCTTCGGTTTTTTGTTTTTAACACCAGTTGATTCCTGAGGGAGTAAATATTTTTGAAACACATTTGGTAGTATGGACATTACAGCAATAGCTTGATACGCCAGACTCCAATTTCCTAGAATGGCGAATCCTAACAGTGGGGCTACAACAATCTTATCGACTTGTCCAGAAGTAATTGCTAGTATAGACATAAAATAATTATTTCCAATAAATCTAATTCTTGGTTTAATTAAACTAAAATCTATCCTCATTTCTTTAAAAATAGAAAAAATTCTTTTGAAGTGAAGTACATATGATAATGCAAGTGCAAAAATTATGGATTCATATCCAAACAGGTAAAAAAATGAAAATCCTAAACATAATGTGAGACCTTTCTGTACAAGACTATATTTTGAATAATTAGTATATTGTTTTCTTCCAAGCAGGTCACCAATTGCAAGTGTGTTAATTACATATGCGATTAAAATAATTCCAATATCAATTGTGTAAAATGATGGAAAAAGTACTATGACAATAAATGATAGTATTGCACTAGCGGATAATGAAATAAAATTTAGTGTTGATTGGATTTGAGTTTTCTTTGCTGTGTAAACTGTAAGCGTGTTTGCGGTTCCAAATAACGCAATGCCAGAAAAAATACCAGCTATTCCTAAAAACCAACCAATTTCTCCATATGAACTAGGCTCTATTTGTGATGCGAGATAAAACCAAAAAGCTGCCGACATAACAGTTCCAAGGACATCTGCACCACCAACAGCACTAATATCTTTAATTTTTTTAATTGCTGTCATGTTAATATGCAAATTTCACTCTACTAATAAAAACAATTTTCGTCATAGAATAGAATAAAAATACTGATTATAGATAAGAGTTAATTATCAATTATTGGTTCATCACTATAGAATTGGAGTAAATTTGGGTGAGGATTTTATTTTAACAGAAAAATGATGAAAGATGCAAATAATGCTGTTGTGATGTAGAATTATTTGATGTTAATATTGATGAAAGTGAACTAAAAGAATTTTTAGATGAACATGGAAATTATTTTTCTAAATTAAGTTCTGAATATATTATAAAAATTGATTAACACACAAATTTTAAATTATAAAAATCCAGTTCAAATTTGTATCATGACATATTAACTAGTAAAAGAAAAATAGAGAGGAAAACGGCATGAATGCACATAATTTATTTGACATGTCAGAAAAAACAGTCATAATTACTGGAGCTGCTGGCCTTCTCGGTTCTCAATATGCAGAAGGACTAAGTCAGGCTGGCTCAAATGTGGTTTTAGCAGATATAAACTATAATGAATGTAAAAAACTTGCAAAAAATATACGGGAAAAATATCCAGTAGACCCTCTCCCAATAAAGTTAGATATTACAAATAAAAATTCTATTAGAAAAGGAATCTCTATCATTCTTAAAAAATATAAAAAAATTGATGTGTTGATTAATAACGCTGCTTTTCAAGGTAGCGTAGGTAAAGATAGAATTGTAGATATGGTAGATCTGCCATTATCCCAATGGAATAAAGGAATTGCAGTAAATCTTACTGGAATGTTTTTAATGTGTCAAGAAGTTGGAAAAGTTTTCTTAAAACAGAAAAAAGGTGTTATAATTAACATAGCTTCTACATATGGAATGATTGCAGCAGATCAACGAATTTATGGTGATAGTGGACAGAATTCTACTGTTTATTATGCAGCTACAAAAAGTGCTGTCTTAAATTTAACAAGATATTTAGCATCTTATTGGAATAGAACTGGAATACGTGTAAATACATTTTCACCTGGCGGAGTAGAAAACGTAAAAACACAAGGAAAACAATTTATCAAAAATTATTCGCAAAAAACAATGTTAGGACGAATGGCAAAAAAAGATGAATATGTAGGAGCAATTTTGTTCTTGGCGTCTGATGCATCATCATATATGACTGGATCAAATCTTGTTATTGATGGTGGTTGGACAGCTTGGTAAAAGTGAGCCTTATGTGTTACATTACTAAATTTAATATCTTTTGAGCCACTCTTTTTGCTCCTAGACCGTCCACAACATTGTTTTTTGGATTTATAATTATCTTTTTTTCAAATATATCATTCAGAACTTTACGAATTTTATATTTTGTTTTTGAATTTGGATAACCTAAATTAATAGCATATCCCTTTTTTTCCCATTCTTCTGCAGTCGCTATTTGATGTTTATATTGACAAATAATGGCAAATGGAACTCCTAAAGCAGCAAATTCGTATGTTGTAATACCTCCTGAACATATCCCAAAACTGGATTGAGAAATTTCTTTTTTTAGGTTTGAGGTTTCTGATATAATGTCAATATTATGTGGAAATTTTGTTTTTAGAGATCTTAATTTCTTTGTTTGAGATGTTGCATATCCTAGGATGATTTTAACTTTAAGATTTTCTAGATGTTTTTCCAGTTCGTCACAAAAAGTTTCTAGAATATTTTGTTCATCAAAACCTCCAAATGTTATTAAAAAAGAATATTTTTTCTCAGTATTTTTTTTTTGGTTTTCATATTTTTTATTTAAAATTTGATATCTAGGTCCAAGTAAACATCTGGTCCCGAATCTGTTTTTTGCAATAGTGTTTTTGAAACCTATGAATCCATTAACTATCAAATCTGCTTGATAATCAATTTTTTTAAGATCTGAAATAACTACAGTTTTTACATGCTTGCGCATTGATTTGACATAAGTTTTTGTTATTAAATCATGTTTAATCACTATCAGAATATCTATATTATTTTTCTTCACAAATTTTATGGTTTGATCAATATCTGATTTGACATCAATTTTTTTTTTTAATGAAAACAAATTTTTAAAATTATATCTTTGTAATAGATCAATTGCTTTTCCATAGTCTTCCACAAGAAAAAAAATTTCAGTAGATTTGAGTCTTGGAGCTAGATTCATTGCATGATAAATATGCCCTAGACCATATTCCTTATTTTTTGCACGTCCACCAGAAACTCTAAATAATATTTTCAAGACTTTTTTTACCAAATAAACTCAAAAATTAATGGTTAATTTCAGTTATATGTTAAATGATTTAAAATTGTAAGTAAAGTATTTAGACAATCCTGTTTTCTTTATTTTTACCATGCATGATTTATCCAATAGTAAAACTGTTGAAATTGATGGCAGGTTAATTGGACCAAATCAGCCGACATACTTTGTTGCTGAAGCAGGACTTAATCATAATACGGATATCAAACTGGCAAAGAAACTAATCGATGAAGCAAAAGATTGTGGAGCAGACGCTGTGAAATTTCAAACATACAAAGCAGAACAATTTCTAACTCCTTCAAGTAGTTTTTACAAAGGATTTAAAGACGCAGAGATTGCTTTTGAAAAATTTGGAGAGTTAAAGGATTATGCTAAGAATATAGGAATTACTTTTTTTTCTGCACCGTTTGATCTTCAAAGCGCTGATTTTTTAAACGAGATCGGAGTACCTTGTTTTAAAATTGCATCTGGAGATATGACTGACATTCCACTAATCAGACATGTGGCTAAAATGGACAAACCTATGATTATTTCTACTGGATTAGCTAACATGGATGAGGTGGAAATTGCTGTCAATACATGTCTGGATGAGGGAAATAAAAAAATAATTTTGTTACACTGCATTGCTCATTATCCTACAGAACCAAATGAAACTAATCTTTTTGCTATGGAAACAATAAGAAATAAGTTTCATCTGCCTGTTGGATATTCCGATAATGGTGAATCACTACTTGTAGATCTTGTTGCAGTAAGTATGGGTGCCAATATAATTGAAAAACATTTTACTTTAGATAAAAAATTACCAGGTCCTGATCATTTTTTTTCTATTGATCCATCAGGACTAAAAAATTTAATTTCACAAATACAAACTGTGGAAAGTATGAAAGGAGATGGCATTAAATCACCTCAAAGTTCAGAAATACCACTTATAACAGAAACTAGAAAATCAATTACAGCTTCTATGGACATTCAAAAAGATGAAATTTTAACCAAAGAAAAATTATTAACTAAAAGACCTGCTACTGGAATAGAACCAAAATACCTAGATCAAATATTGGGTAAAAAATTAAACAGATCAATTAAGCAGGACACTGCAATTGTTTGGGAAGATATTGAATAATAATCTGACAAATATTGAAAATTTTAATTACTGGTGCATCAGGATTTATCGGAAGTGAGTTTATATCAAAATTTTCTAATGATTTTAGGATAATATCTTATTCAAGAAAGACTAGAAAAAATAACAAAAAAATAAAAAAAAATATTATAAATGAAAAAGGAACAATTGAAGATAAAAAAATTATAAAAATTATAAAAAAACATTCTCCTGACATAGTTTTACATCTTGCAAATTTTGGAAGTATGAAACAATGTGAAGAAAATGCTGAATCTGCTTTTAAAACAAATGTGTATGGTATATTTAATGTAATTATGGGATGCATAAACACAAACTCAAAATTAATTTTTGTGTCATCAAGAGAGGTGTATGGGGAAACAAAAGGGGAAAATTCATCAGAAACTGATCCTATCCTACCAAATAATGTTCTAGGAATTACAAAAGCATTTGCTGAAAATTTAATAGTGTATGCTAATAGAAAACATGCACTTGAATATACAATTTTGAGACCAAGTAATATCTATGGGATAAATGGCGAAAAATTTGTAATAAAAACAATGCTGAATTCAGCAATACAGAAAAAGAAAATCTTTGTGAATGGTGGAACACAGAAATTGAATTTAGTTCATGTAAATGATGTACTCAATATAATTAAACTTGTAATTCAGAAGCCTAAATTATCATCTGGACAAATTTTCAATATAGGATCCAATAACAATATTTCTGTAAAGAAACTTGCATTAAATATTGCAAAATTAGTAGGAGGAAATGTCGATATAAAATTTAAAAAGTCTATAAAAAATGAGACCAAGTTTTACAAACCTAATATTGAAAAAATAGAAAAAATTTTTGAATACACAAATTGGATAAATCTAAACGATGGAATAAAAGAAATGTTATAATGTTTACATGAAAAATAAAGCGGTGTTTTTAGATCGGGATGGTGTAATAAATAAAAAAAGAATCGATCATGTAAAAAGCGTAGATGAATTTAAAATTTTTAGCAATGTTGGAGATGCAATTAAATTATTAAGAGATAAAGGATATTTGGTAATAATTATCACAAATCAATCAGTAATAGGCAGAAATATTATTTCAGAAAAAAAATTAGATGAAATACATATCGAATTAAAAAATTATTTAAAACAATCTAATACATATGTAGATTCAATCTATTATTGTCCACATATTCCTGAGCAAAATTGTGATTGTAGAAAACCGAAGCCTGGATTAATTTTTGAAGCATGCCAAGATTTTGATATAGACTTGAAAAACAGCTATTTTATAGGTGATTCTATTAGCGATTTAGATGCAGCTGGGAATGCTGGATGTAAAGGAATTCTATTAAAACAACACCAGAATTTGTTTGAGTTAGTTAAAAATAATTTTACTTAGATCGTAAATTTACTGTAATTGTATAAATGAGCATTTTTTAAATAGTAATCAATGGTGCTTTTTAATCCATCTTCAAGACTTACAGTAGGTTTCCAGTCTAGTATTTTCATTCCTTTTGAAGGATTACAAACTAATCTTCCAGCTTCACCTGGACTAATTTTTCCTGTAAAATTAGGCTCCATTTTTGCTCCCATAATTTTAATGATTAATCTTGCCAGAGTAGCGATATCAGTTTCAATACCTGTACCTATATTCATAGCTTGACCAACAACATTGTCAGCTAATCCTAGTCTAGTATACGCATCAGCGGCATCGGTAACAAACATGTAATCTCTGCTTTGTTTACCATCTCCATAAACACATGGAACTTTGTTATTATGTATTTGTAAAATAAACTTTGGAATTGCTTTTTCGATACTTTGTCGTGGTCCATATATTCCAAAAAATCTAGACATTACAACAGGTAGACCATAACTACAATAATATGCAAACATCAATCGATCTGACGCTACTTTTCCAGCAGCATATGGACTTCTAGGTTCAAGAGGATGGTTTTCTTCTATAGGAACAGTTTCCGGCTTGCCATATACTTCCGCACTTCCTGCATGAACTATACGTTTTACATCATTTATTCGTGCAGCCTCTAAAACATTCATTGTTCCTATAGTATTTGTTTGATAAGTTTCTACAGGATTGTATAAGGAATATTGTACATGACTTTGTGCTCCAAGATGATAGATTATTTCTGTATCTCTTGTCTCAGAAATTAATAGCGATAGATCAGTAATATCTCCCCATCTAATTTTGATTTTGTCTGCTAAATGTGGAATTGATTTTATAACATTGCTTGAATCTCTTCGTACTAGTGCTGTCACATTGGCACCTAACTCAACCAATCTATCACAAACAAAGCTAGGAATGAATCCATCAGCACCAGTTACTAAGACTTTACAACCTTTTAGTTCGGCAAGATTCACAAACTGTTCATTTATGACTAATTAATAAATAATACTTACCTTAAAACCGAACATGTTAGTTGGTAGAGCCCCATTAAGAATTAGTTTTGTTGGTGGCGGTACAGATATGGAAGAATATCATAATAAATTCAATGGATATGCCATTTCTGCTACTATAAATAAATATATTTTTGTAGCAGCAAAACTTCGTTCTGATAAAAGATATCAAGGTTTATCCCCCGATTTTTTTAAATATTATACAACAAAAAAAATTCAAAACGTTTCTCCTAAGGTAGGTCATGAAGTCGCTATAACATGTTTGCAAGAAATGAAATTTAAAAAAGGATTAGACTTGTTCTTTACAGCAGATGTAGCGCCTGGTTCAGGATTAGGTGCATCTTCATCATTAGCATCAAATCTTGTAAATGTAATTTTGAAATTTCAAGGTAAGGAATGGGATAAACATAAAATCGCCATGACGGTTTATCGAATTGGCCATGATGTATTGAAATGGGGTATAGGTAAGCAAGATGAATTCGCAGCCGTTTTTGGTGGTTTTAATATGTATAAATTTTCAAAAAACAATGTAACAGTAGAACCAATAAAACTGAATACATCCACTCTTAAAGAATTTGATGATAATTCCATGTTATTTTTTTTGGGAGAAAGAAAACCATCAGTGGATATATTAAAAATCCAGGCTAGGAACATAAAGTCTCTAAATATGAAAACAATCTCTGCATTACACAAAGTAAGCGAATTAACCTTGGAGTTACGGGATGCCTTTAGAAATAACGATCTAAGTAAATTTGAAAGCATTCTGAGAGAAGGTTGGGAACAGAAAAAACAGTTTGCAAAAAATATTACAACCAAAAAAATTGATTCAATTTGTCATACAGTTGAATTGTGTGGATCAAAAGCAATGAAAGTAACCGGTCAGGGAGGAGGAGGACATCTTTTTGTTTATGCAGAAAAGAAAAAACACCCAAAAATTATAAAAAATCTAGAAAAATTAGGTATTCCATATGTTAATTTTAAATATCATAATACTAATTCCACCGTTCAAAATTTAAGTGATTAGCAGTCAGGGATGGAAGATAATGAAAATCCAACAAGGAATTAAAAATAATCTAGAAGAGCAAATCGAATGCATACAGGAATTAAAAAAAAATCAAATGCCTATTATAGAAGAAATTTTTCGCGTTTTAATTAAAGCTAGAGAGGATGGGAAAAAAATTTTTCTCATGGGTAATGGCGGAAGTGCGTCAACCGCAACACATTTTGTATCAGATCTATTAAAAACAAGTATAATAAAGAAAAAACGTCGGTTTAAAGCTTTTTCATTAACAGATAACACTCCGGTAATTTTAGCATGGGCAAATGACACATCATATGAAAATATATTTAAAAATCAATTAGAAAATTTCATAGAAAAAGATGATGTTGTTATTGGAATTAGTGGCAGTGGAAATTCCAGAAATATATTGAATGCGATTAAATTTGCAAATGAAATGAAAGCTCACACAATTGTATTAACAGGAATGGATGGTGGCAAGATATCAAAAACATCAAAAATTAGTTTAATAGTACCTAGTAATGACATGTTAACTATAGAGACTTTGCATCTATTAATTTGTCATCTATTAATCACTATGATTAGACAACAGGGAAAACCTTTGTTCCCCTATTAATTATGTAAAAATGTGTTAAGAAATTACAATCATGAAAAAAGTATTAGTGGTAGGATTTGGTTCAATTGGAAAACGACATGTTATTAATTTACTTACACATTCAAATGTAAAAATTATTGTGTTAACAAAAAGAAAAAATATTAAACTTGAAAAAATTGGGAAACAAAAAAAAATAAGTTTATTAAAATCAGACAAATTTGGCATTGCACCTAATGAGATTGAAATTCCTCATGGAAAATATCTAAAATTTTTTAATTCTTTAGATCAATGCCTTGCCGAAAAACCAGACATTGGATTTATCACAAATGAAACTAGATATCATGTACCAACAATGATGAAATTAATTGGTGCTGGATTAGATCTATTTATCGAAAAACCCGTTTCGGATTCAATGATAGGGTTAGAAAAGATTTCTAAAATGATAAAACAAAAGAGATTGATTACTCAAATTGGATGTAATTTTCGTTTTCATCCATGTATTAAAAAAATAAGACATTTGGTTCAAACCAAGTCCATTGGAAGAATAATTTCTGTTCAATTAGAACATGGTTCGTATCTTCCGGATTATCACCCCTGGGAAGATTATCAATATAGCTATTCCGCACAAAAAAAATTAGGGGGAGGAGTGATTTTATCACAAATACATGATTTGGATTATCTCTATTGGATTTTTGGTGATGTAAATGAAGTTTTTGCAATTTCAGGAAAATTTAGTGATTTACAAACTGATACTGAGGATTTTGCAACTATTACACTACGTTTTAAAAATAACATAATAGGTCATATACACCTAGATTGGTTTCAAAGACCGTATTTTAGAAGTTGTAAGATAAAAGGAACAGATGGAATGATCTATTGGGATTCAGATTCGAATCGAGTGAAACTATTCAATTCTAAAGAAAATAAATGGAATATAATACTAAATGCAAAAAATTATCAAAAAAACACTATGTATGTTGATGAAATTAAATATTTTCTTAAATGTTTACGAAAAAGAGAAAATACTATTAACGGAATTGAAGATGGAATTAGAACGCTTCAAATTGCTCTTGCTATAAAGAGGGCTTCAAAATTAAAAAAAATTGTAAAACCATGATTCAAATTCTATTTAAAAAAATTATTTTCAATCATCAATTTAGCTAAATTAAATTCAAATTCTGTATCAATCATCAAACCAGTTTCATTAGGTATTTCATATGGAATTGCTTTCGCTTGATGATTTCCTGAAGTAATATTTGATTGAAGGAATTTTTTTACATCATATACAAATAAACCATTACCTTGATACACAGTAGGAGCCTCCTGACGTGATCTGAGTATTTTTTTTGGTTTTTTACAAACTTTTAGGAAACCTTTAGAATCTTTTTCCAATATATTATAATATGGATTTAGGTGTTGATTGTAAACGCCCATAACAAGACCACATTTTTTTCTATTTAGTAATTTTATAGCACCTATGATAGACTTGTTTGAAATAAAAGGAACAGTGCAATCTCTAAAAACAAAAATTTCAAATATATATCCAAGAGAAAATAATTTTTTTATCGAGTGTTCAAGAACCATATGCATCGGTATATTGTCACCAGCTAAACGTTTTGGACGTAAAAATGGTACTTCGGCACCATATTTTTTTGCAATTTTTGCTATTTTCACATCTTCTGTGGAAACAATTACATGACTAAAAATTTTTGATTTTAAACATGAATTTATTGTATAATAAATTAATGGTTTGCCACTAATTTTCCTGATATTC
>JYMV01043287.1_pt1 | contig 13584 bp, 13 predicted proteins | sample 338911 | NCBI WGS metagenome assembly JYMV01 (sample SAMN03354496, study PRJNA234377) | hydrothermal vent metagenome | biome: Deep sea; feature: Hydrothermal plumes at the Eastern Lau Spreading Center, Western Pacific Ocean; material: Seawater | place: Tonga | collected 2009 | depth 2000 m m
TCCTGCGCTTTCTCCCCGAACCCGACTTAACGGGAACTTTCAAGCATCAAAAGTCTCGTCTCAAAAAAGACGGCTTTGCCGTCGATTTGGGAGACGAAATTTATATTCGCTCGGCAGAAGAAAAGAAGTATGTGCGATTGACTCAAGAAAAGTTCGATACCGTAATGGATGGAAAGAATACACGGTTGTAAGCCCTGCTTCTTCGAGCGAAAACAAAAATCGAAGTCCCCTTCAACGCTAATTCAGGCAATCAACGACTTACTCACTGCTTTCTTCTACCGATGCTTCTTCATCAGGAGTAGTTTCTTCGCCCTCAGCTTCTTCGCCTTCTGTCTCGTTCTCCAAAGCCTCAAGCTCCGCCTCACTCCCTTCTTCCCCTTTGAAAACCCAATTCCAGCCATCCGGCATCGAGGTTGAATACCCAGGAGGGCAGGCTTCAAAAGCTGAATCATCGACTTGGAGGAGTAAGTCTTTACCGGCAGGATCTAACCAACACACATGCGAATACCGGTAAGCGAAAACCGAATTCGCCGAGACCGTTGCCTCGGCCGGCTTTTTCAACCCCTCTGCTTTGACTACAATTCGCCCGCGGGTAGTAAGTCTTGCACTCACTTGTAATTTTGCCGTCGTTTTTTGAAGAGCAGGCAAATCAACTAATAGAGCGACTGAGGTGACCACTCGGGTTGAATCGCCGGTAAGGGCAAAGTAATTCTTACACTCGTCGTTGGCATTTTCTTTAATCCACTTCGTCACCTTCAATGGATTAAGGGACACCACCACCACACTCATGCGTTCAAGTTCTTCGGCTCTATAACCCAAACGTTGCCCCAAAGACTCTAAAGATGCCTTTCCCACAAACCCATCCGTGATGGACGCGAAATGAGGTACGCGCGAATCGACAGTTAACTCTACTTCCCCAATCCCACAGTCGGACAAGAAGGCACCGCGAAGAAAACCATCCCCGTCAACTGCTTGCATTCCCACGTTCCCGAGTTGGGCTTGAGAAGAGGTGTTGTCGAAATAATTAAGGCGTTGAAACGTAAAAAAAGTAGGCGAAGCACAGCCCACAACCATCAATAAAACGCCTACCCCAAATAACAATCGTGCGGTCATTAACCCACTTCTCCCGTCCACCGAGTTCCTCCCCAGAACATCGACACGGATAAAGATACCTTTAGGTCAAAAATAGTTCGTTATTTTAGGAGCTTACCAGCCTTTAACCGGAAGCCACCCGCGAGACATGTAGTCTGAGAGCAAAAAGAGAAGCATAATGCAAAGCCAGAAAACGCCGCCAATCACGAATAAGCCGATGAGTCGCTCACTATACTTAACGTGCATAAAGAAAAGAATGACCAACGTGGCTTTCACTCCCGCAATCCCCAATGCTGCGAAGAGGTTAAACGCGTGCAAATCTTCGTGAGCAACCCACACTGTAACTCCGGTTAAAACAATCAGAAGTATGAAAACACCCCAATAGGTCTTAAGTGGGAGAACATGTGAACTCATTAGTGACGCCCCAAGAGATAAAGAAGTGGAAAGAGAAAAATCCAGATGAGATCAACAAAGTGCCAATAAAGACCCATCATTTCAATCGGAGCGTAATGGTCTTTGAGGTAATTTCCTCGGATGGTCTTCCAAATCAGAAATACTAAAATGAAAGCCCCAATAATCATATGAAACGCGTGGCAGCCCGTCATAAGAAAATAGAAGGTGAAAAACATTGAAAGATGTTCGGGCTCTCCCACAGGGGTTTGAAAACCGGTTCCAGGGATAAGATGATGGTGGTATTTATCGGTGTACTCAACGACCTTAACCCCCAGAAAAACCGACCCTAAAGTGAGTGTCAAAATGAGATTTCCAACCACCCCCTTTTGATTTCCTAATTGGGCACAGCGCACGGCCAGCGCCATCGTTAAGCTACTCCCTAAGAGTACCGCCGTATTCGCCGCCCCGATTTGAACATTCAGGTGGTGACTACCCGCATCCCAAGCGTCGGGATACATCATTCGATAGATAGTGTAGCCCGCAAAAAGAGCACCAAAGAACATGATTTCTTGAACCAGAAACGCCCACATGCCCACTGAGTGAGCCTGGTGTTGCTGTTCTAAATCATCAAAATGATGCGCTAGAGCGGTATCAGCGTGCTTCTGCAAGGTGCACCTCCTCGCTCGCGCCGTAGGCATAAGCCTCTTCTGTCACGACAGGTATCTCGTGAAAATTATGTTCCGGTGGAGGAGAGGAAGTCTGCCACTCCAACCCTTTTGCTTTCCATGGATTGGGGCCCGCATCTTCTCCGTACTTTAGAGACCAAATAAAATAGACAAGTGGCATCAAATACCCCAAGGCAAGAACTGAAGCCCCGGCCGTCGACATGACATTGAGCACTTGAAATTCTTCAGGGTAGACATGATACCGACGAGGCATTCCTAAGTACCCCAAAATGAATTGCGGAAAGAACGTTAGGTTAAAGCCCACAAAAACAATCACTGCCGAGATACGAGCCCAAATTTCGGGATACATCTTGCCGGTCATCTTTGGCCACCAAAAATGCAACCCACCGAGGTACGCCATAATCACCCCGCCAACCATGACGTAATGAAAGTGAGCCACCACAAAGTAGGTGTCGTGCACATGCATGTCGAGACCAAGGGTTCCGAGGAAAAGGCCGGTTAAGCCACCGATGGTAAAAAGGCCGATGAAACCCAAGGCATATAGCATCGGGGTGTCATAAGAAATCGAGCCTTTATAAAGCGTGGCTGTCCAATTGAAGACCTTAATCGCCGAGGGAATCGCCACGAAGAAAGTAAGAAACGAAAAAACTATCGAGGCGTAGACCGATTGGCTACTCATAAAGAGATGATGTCCCCAAACCAAAAAGCCGAGGAATGCAATGGCAAGACTAGAAAAGGCGATGAAGCTGTAACCAAAGACCCGCTTTCTAGAAAAGCACGAAATAAGCTCGCTAATAATTCCCATGGACGGGAGAATCATAATGTAAACTGCGGGGTGGGAATAAAACCAAAAGAGGTGCTGGAATAAGACCGGATCCCCACCGATGCTCGGGTCAAAAATCCCCACATGAAAAATCCTCTCAATAAAGAGGAGGGCTAGGGTCATTGCCAAAACCGGAGTCGCCAATACCATAATAATACTGGTCGCGTAGAGAGCCCAAATAAAGAGCGGTAACCTGAACCAGGTTAATCCTGGAGCCCGCATTTTATGAATCGTCGCAATAAAGTTCACTCCGGTAAGGATAGAAGAAAAACCGGTAATGAATGCCCCGACTAAAGTTATCGCAACATTCGTATTGGAATACGTGCTACTGTACGGCGTGTAAAAGGTCCATCCCGTATCAACGCCACCAAAAACAACAGCAACGGTGACGGTAACTCCCCCAGCCATGAAGACGTACCAACTAGCAAGATTTAACCGAGGAAAGGCAACGTCTTTGGCCCCCACCATCAGGGGTAAGAAGAAATTTCCCAAAACCGCAGGTACCGCCGGGATCAGGTAAAAGAAAATCATCACCAACCCATGCATGGTGAAAACTTTATTATAGTTTTCTGCCTGCATGAGGTCTCCGCCAGGAGTCATTAACTCTAATCGAAGAAGCATTGCAAAGAGACCACCCACCACGAAGAAAAAACTGATGGACAGAAGATACAGGATCCCAATTCGCTTGTGATCAACCGTCAAAAGCCATGACCGCAATGAATATGAGACGTTTATGTAATTCTTATCGCTCATTGGTCGCCTCCGACGGCTTTAATTGCTCCAAAGACTTAATGTACGCCACCAATCGAAGTATGCCCATCTGGTCCACTAGCCCTTGGTAGGTCGGCATCACTGGATTGTACCCTTTGGAGACTTTTGCCATAGGCTTGAGAATCGATTCTCGAATATAGTCTTCGTTCACCAAAGCAGTGCCACCCGACTCCAATGCTTGTTCTTTTCCGAAAAGACCATTTAGGCTTGGCCCGCGAGCATTGGGTCCCTCTTTGTGACAGCTATTGCATCCCAAATCAGCAAAGAGGCGCCTGCCTGCATCTACCGGGGACTCACCTTCAACTCCTCCACTTAACCAATCTTCGTAAGCATGTGGTTGCATGACGTATACATGTCCTATCATTTCGGAATGCTTTGTACCGCAATACTCAGCGCAAAAGAGATGATATTTTCCTTCTTTAATCGCCTCAAACCAAATCGAAGTGTATCGCCCCGGGACAACATCCATTTTGGTTCGAAATGCGGGAATAAAGAAATTATGAATGACGTCTTCGGAAGTCATGGTTAACCTAACCGGCCGACCTAGGGGGACATGCAATTCATTGATTTCACGGGTGCCATCCGGGTGCTGCAATTTCCACATCCACTGCTTTCCGGTAACGAGAACCTCTATAGTATCTTCAGTCACCGGAGGCTTGGACGCATCAAAAAAGACCTTGGTGCCCCAAGCAAAAATAACCATGCAAATAAGAAGGGGAACAATCGTCCACGTTAATTCTAATTTGAGAGACCCCTCGATTTGCTCTGGGGCTTCGTCATCACTGCGTCGCCGATAACGCACAGCAAAATAAAAAAGGGCCAGAAAAATAGCCCCAGCAAAAACGACAGAAATACCAATCAAGAAGAAATAGAGCGCATCTACTTCAAAAGCAAAGGTGGATGCCTGAGTCGGCAGTAATTGAAACTCTGGAGACATTATTTTTTACCCACTCCCGTTTCTGCTACACTGCTTGATGCGACAGTCGATACTGAAGCTAAGCGAGTCTTCCTCTCTCTGCGCAACATAATAAGAAGAGCTCCCGCTAAGAGCAAAACAGTGAAAAGCCCCGCCAATCGTAGAACATTCATCACGAGAAGACCGTATTTTCCTTCTTCCGGATCGTATTGAAAGCAATAGAGTAAGAGCCTGTCTATGGGATTGCCAATCTTGTTCTCAGACGCTTCAACTAAAGCCAGCCGTATATCCCTAGGCGCATACTCAATTCCGAAAAGATAACGAGAAATCACGCCGTCAGGGGTAAGAAAAACGGTACCGGCCGCATGAGCATATTGCTTGGTGGATTCCTCGTATACATAGGTGAAACCGATCGCTTCTGCCACCGCATCAATGGATTCTTGGGACCCAGTTAAGAAATGCCATCCTTTATCAGCGTTGGGCCGATTGTATTTGCGAACATAATAACCCTTCTTCTCTTTCGCTATTTGAGGAGTTTCATGAGGGTTAATACTAATCGTTACGATATCAAAATCTTCGTAAACGTTGAGTGACGTTACTCGTAATGCCTTGAGCACACCATTGAGGACCAAGGTGCAAAGCATGGGACATTCATAATAAACCATATTCAATAAAATAGGCTTATCCGAAGCAAGTGACCCAAGGGTTACTCTTTCTCCGGCTGCGTTGGTAAAGGGAATATCTAACGGAACTTTATTTCCCATACGCTGCTCGAAATTGAGTTCTTTGAGAATGGCTCGCTGGGATGCAAAATCAGCCCAGGCTGAAGTGGGCAACACCGCAGCAATACAGAATACAATCCCAAATTTGAGCCAAGCTCGTTTCACTGGGTAGCCTCGTCAAGACCTTCCTCTTGTGGGGCAGGTACTTCATTAATCGTCGATTCTTGAATGGGGGGCGCAGTAGGAAGTCCCTCTTTTGCAACAATGTCGATAGCTCGGCCAATGGGAATACGGGCCAGTCCGCTATTCTTGTCCACCCAGCTATATCCGTTCAATAAGAAGTTTTCCCGATTTCTCAAATTAGCAACATCTAAATTGGGATTTACCTGCAATTGTGGATGAGGGGGAAGCACTCTTTCCGCAATCAATGGGGAGAGAATCTCGTCTCGTTCCCCTGCCAGCCCTTCCAAAGCCCCAAAAAACCAAGCACATAAGACCATGGACAACACCACAAGAAGTCCTAAAGCAAGCGCGCCAATGAGAACCGGCTTGGTATTGAGATTCTCGGGTTCGTACCCTTGATACTGCTTATCCATGACCCAACGCCTCCTCTAAAAGCGGGTCGTTTTGCGGTAGAAGTGGCTGCTCTTTGAGGAAATAACAAAATGCCGCCAGCCAAATTCCACCGATGCCAATCGGCAGGGTAATATCTAACCAAGAAAGCCCTAGACCGTGATGACCGCCTCCTCCTCCATGGGAAAAGGACGGGGTAATAAGCCAATGCATCTCGACTAACCTCATCAATAAAATCAAAGCGGACAGCCACAACAAGCGTTTCGGATTTTGTTTACTGCGACGATGGAGAAGAATCATAAAGGGCAGTGAAAAGTGAAAAACAATAACCGCCCACACAACGTATTCCCAACCATTAGAAGTCCGAACAAGGTACCATGTAATTTCTTCGGGAAGATTGCCAGACCACACGATCAAGAAATGGGAGAGACTCATGTAGGCCCAAAGCATGACGAAGGCGAACATCATATTTCCCAAATCCCAAAAGCGCTCCATGCGAGCCACCTTCTTCAATTCAGGCTCATCGGCAATAAGATTTAGGATAACGAGCGCAAAAGCAAAGGTTGTGAGTCCCTGCCCCACAATAAAAAGAAGGCCGTAGCCGGTGGAATACCAATGAGGGTCAAGGGACATAATCCAATCGATGGAGGCAAAGCTCATGGTTAAGGCATAAGCAACCAAGCCGGGGCCACTAAGAAATCTCATTTTCGAAGCAAGGCTATTCGTGGGCATACGGTCATGATGATTCGACCAGCGATTAAGAAAATACGAAATCCCAATCCAAACAACAAAATAGAAGGCAGCTCTTCCCAAGAAGAACGGAACGTTGAGAAAAGGAGCCTTATGCTGCAGGAAATGGTCGACGCGAACCGCTTCTGGATCAGACCAGACATACAATTCTTGAATTCCCAGACCGACCGGTACAAAAAGAATCGCCATTAGCGGCAATGTTTTGGTCGAAGCCTCTAAAATACGCTGAATAACAAATCCCCAGCGCCCTTTAGTCAAATGATGGAGCATCACGACAGCTAAGGAACCAAGCCCGAGGCCAAACCAAAACATATAGGCCACAAGGTAAGACTGAAAAAAGTGCTGTCGGTGCCCTGCAAGTGCGGTGAGGGAAATAACCATCGCAATGGCGCCCACCACCAAAAATTGGCGTTGAAGTTTGACTAGCCGTGAAGCAAAGTCCTTGGTCATGGGGTGCTCCCTAACTTCTTACGGTCTTCGTCACTTAACTTTGCCACCTCAGCGCTCTGACTTAATTGAAGAGCTCGCATGTAGGCAGCAATTCTCCAACGGTCTTCGGTAGGAATTCGCGCTTTGTAAGAATACATGGTGCCAAATCCGTTGCTAATAACGTCGAAGAGGTATCCCGGCGTGGCCTTGAGAATTCGCTCTTCATGAAGGGAGGGCGGTTGTTTGAATCCACGCTGGACAACCATGCCTCGACCTTTCCCGGCCCGGTCATGGCAGGGAGAGCAGAAAATATCGTAGCGTTCTTGCCCTCGAATCAAATCATCCCGATTTATCTCAACCGGAAAATAAGTGAGAAAGACTCCGTCCTTCTTCCCCTGATAGAATGCTTCGTCTTCATTGAGGTGACCGCGAGCGACGGTTCCGTCAATCGCAGGTCTTGAAGCAATTCCGTCCGCAAAGAAGGCACTTGCTTCATAAGGTTGATATTTGGGTTGGTCGTGCATGTCTTGCCGACAGCCTAAAACACATACCCAAAGCCCCAGGGCGAGTATGAATCGATTATTTAGCAACTTGACTCACCTTTTCGGGATTAAAGGATAGTAAAAACTCCTCGGTAGTCTTGTCATCAAAAAGAGGGTCCTCTGCTTCGATGCACAAGAAAAAATGGCTGCGAGAGGCCAACTCAAAATCGGGTGTATTAAAAATGGGGTTGTACGGACTGGGAAAGCCATTGAGGCCCAGCATTCCGAAAACCGCGGCCAAGCCGGCAAATAAAATGGTGCACTCAAACGTAATCGGAATAAAGGAGGGCCAACTAAAAAACGGGCGACCACCAATATTCAACGGGTAATCAATGACGTGAATATAATACTGCATAAACATGCCACCGCAGCAACCAAGCAATCCCCCAATTAAAACAATCCACGGCAACTTATTGGCACGAAAACCGATGGCTTCACCTAAGTGATGGACGGGAATTGGGGTGTACGCGTCAATATTTCGATACCCTGCCTCATACGTCTTTCTTGCCGCCGAAAGAAGGTCGTCGGAATTATCAAAAACAGCCACCAAGCCGTGAAGGTCAGAACGCTCGATCATGGATGCTCCTCCACTAATCCGCTAGAACCGCCCTTGGGCTTATCCGTAACCATGGTTCGAACTTCCGCAATGGAAATCATCGGAAGTATTCGTAAGAATATAAAGAGCAGGGATAAGAAAAGTCCGATGCTACCGATAAAGAGAAACCAATCCCAACGGGTGCCAGCGTACATTCCCCAAGCCGAGGGAAGAAAATCCCGATGCAAGCTGGTAACAACAATAACGAAACGCTCAAGCCACATTCCAACCGCAACAACCAGCGTAATACACCACAGAAGTTTGGTATTGGTTCGAACTTTATGACTCCACAAAAGTTGAGGCACCAAGAGATTACAGAACAGCAATGCCCAAAAATGATATTTATAAGGGCCGGTCATTCGATTGAGAATCATATACTCTTCGTAAGGATTTCCACTGTACCAAGCGGTGAAGGCCTCAATCAGGTAGCCATAGGAAACGAATAAACTCGTTGCCAGGGTAACTCGTGCCATCATGTCGATGTGCCGAATCGTAATCAGATCTCGAAGACCGTAAATAGCACGAATCGGAATCGTTAAAGTGAGCACCATTGCGAAACCGGCATAAATGGCTCCGGCAACAAAATACGGGGGAAAAATAGTAGCGTGCCATCCGGGAATTTGCCCCACCGCAAAGTCAAGACTAACGATAGTATGAACGGAAACAACAAGAGGAGCGGCCAAACCTGCCAGCAAGAGATAAGCGGTTTCGTAACGCTCCCAATGACGGGCTGAGCCCGTCCAGCCCAAGGCCGCTACTCCATAGATAATTTTCTTCCAACCTCGGCCGGCTCGGTCTCGCAAGGTAGCCAAATCGGGAATAAGACCAACGTACCAGAATAAGAAAGAAATGAGGGCATAGGTTGAAATAGCGAAGACATCCCACATCAGCGGGCTTCTAAATTGCGGCCAAAGGCCCATCGTATTGGGATAGGGGAAGAGCCAATGAGCAACCCATGGGCGTCCAATATGCAACACGGGAAACATTCCCGCACAAGCAACCGCAAAAAGAGTCATTGCTTCAGCGAAGCGGTTAATCGATGTCCGCCAATCTTGTCGCAACAAAAGTAAGATTGCAGAAATCAGCGTTCCTGCGTGACCAATCCCGATCCACCAAACAAGGTTGATAATCGCGAAACCCCAACCCACTGGATTGTTAAGACCCCAAATCCCAACGCCGCGAACAAGAAGATTTCCCACGGCCCACAAGAAGAGCATCAAAAGGCCAAAGGCGATACCCATCGCAAAAAACCACCATCGGCTCGTTTTTCCAGTAAGAACAATCGTACTGATTTTATCCGTTACGGTGCCATACGTATGCTCCGGCGCAATAAAGTGCTTGTGGGATATTTCTTTTGAATCCTTATCAACGACCATGCCCTATGCCTTCTCCAACTCAGGGTTCGGATTGCGCACTTTCCCGGTGTAAGTAGTTCGAGGACGAACTCCCAATTCTCCAAGCAATTCGTATCGACGAAGACTTTCTTTAGTTTTGGAAACCTCGCTTGTCTTATCGTTAATATCTCCGAAAGTAATCGCGTTGGCAGGACAAGCAACCTGACAGGCTGTCTTGATTTCACCATCTCGAATGTCTCGGCTTTCGGTTTTCGCCGTAATTCGAGCCTGATTAATCCGCTGCACGCAATACGTGCACTTCTCCATAACGCCGCGACTTCGAACCGTTACGTCCGGATTGCGCATGAGTTTCAAACTCTCGGTCTCAAAATCGGAGTACAAGAAGAAATTAAATCGACGGACTTTGTAGGGGCAGTTGTTAGCGCAGTACCGCGTCCCGATGCAGCGATTGTAGACCATATCATTGAGGCCTTCACTGCTATGGACCGTTGCGGTTGCCGGACAAACCACCTCACAAGGTGCATTTTCACAATGCATGCAAGGAACGGGCTGATGAACCGTTTGAGGGTCTTCGATGGGGCCGTTGAAGTAGTGGTCAACTCGAATCCAACTCATTTCTCGACCCTTGATGACCTCTTCTTTACCAACCACTGCAATATTGTTTTCAGCCTGACAAGAAATCGTACAGGCATTGCACCCAATACACGAATTGAGGTCGATATTCATTCCCCAAGCTTTGCCCTCGTATTTGTGGTCTTGATAAAGGCTAAGCTTATTTAATTTGTCATGCTCCCGAACAAAGCTTTTAGGATCTCGAAGGTACTCGTCTCGGGTTTCTTCGCGAATTAAATCTCGCCCTTCCATGTTGTGATGCAATTGCACACAAGCCAGAGAATATTTCTCCCCTGTTTTGGTGATTTGAACGCCATTGACAAGATGAGGAGCGCCCGACGTTCGCAGGAGATTTGCGTTCACTCCCACACCCTTAGCGATATTACCGCCGTGAGTTCGACCACCACCGAGATTAAGCGTGCATGATTGATCCGCATGCCCAGGTAGAATCCAAACGGGGGCTTCTAAGACACGCTCGTCAACCGTGATGGCGACAACATCTTCATTCGCCAACCCCTGGTCTTGAGCGAATTTGGGACCAACCAAAAGAGCATTATCCCAAGCCAATTTGGTCAATGGCCTTGCTTGCTCTTGCAGCCATCCATTATTGGCATTGGCCCCCGTGCCGATGGTGGGATCCGGCCGAAAATTCAATTCGATCTTAGTCGAATCATAGGAAATGCCCCGATCGGCAGGAGTAACCCCGGCAATCCACTTCTCTTGAACAGAAATGGGGACTGGAGACGAGCGGCTGTCTTCAACCACTCCATGATGAAGAGCCTTCCTCCACTTTTTGGCAAAATCAGACCCCAAATGGGATTTCCAGGTTTCTTGAACCATTGCCATTGGCTTTTGAGTTTTATTCCCTAGGATCAGCGCCAAAAGCTCAATGGTGGACTTCCCCCGATAGAGAGGAGCAATCAACGGCTGAACAATACTCGCTGTTCCATCGGTGGACCGCAAATCACCCCACTCTTCTAAGAAATGGGTTTGCGGAATATGCCAATCGCACAAGCGGGACGTTTCATCCCGGTGGGGACCCAAATGAACTCTAAACTTCACTTTGGCTAGAGCATCTTCAAATCTAAGATCCCCGGGGGTATCGTAGACAGGGTTAGCCCCTAAAATGAGTAAAGTGGAAACTTCTCCTGCATGCATCGATTTTACCAATGCGTTGAGAGATTCTCCGTAGGGAGCTGAGTTCCCTTGACTTTCGGTATACCAAAGAGTTGAGCCGACATTTCCAAGAAGGGCGTTAAGGTGGTGAACCAACGCATGCAATTCAGCAGGCTGTTCATCCCCAACGATCAAAAGCGATTTCCCCAAATTGGATTTGAGTTCTTTTGAAACGGCAGAAACCCACTTCTGATGGCCTGCCGAGAGCTTGGGAGCATTTCGATGAGCAATGCCTAATTCATTTGCGATTGCCCATCCCAAATCGGAAACCTGGGCAGTAGGAACCCGTAATCGATGGTCCGCATTCGCTCCGGTTAGGCTAGGAGTTCCTTCAATGACATAAAGGCGATTCATCTCACCTTTAGTACTGTCGACGGCTCGGCCAGTAGTAAAATCTGCAATGTGCTTTAATTTTCCCGGCCCCCGGGACATAAAATCAGAATCCAAAGAAACAATGGTTTGAGCTTTTGATAAATCGAAATGGGTTTCGACTGCTTTCCCAAAAGCCAATTGTGCTCCCCGCCTAGGCGAATCCAAAAATGCGGGGTCATATTGATGCACTCTCGCTTTGGGATATTTTTCGGCAACTTCTTTCAATAATCGTAAAGCAGTGGGGGAATGAAGTGCAGAAGTTAAGATACGAAGCCCCTGCCCCCCTTGAGCACTTACCCCAAATAAACGGTTTCGAAGAGCCACCGAAAACGCATCATACGTTTTCACTCTCCCACGGTACACCGTCGTTTGGGAACGATCGGGGTCGTAGAGATTTAAGATGGCTGCCTGCATCGTCGTGTCGGAAGACCCCAACGAAAACGGGTGTTCGGGATTCCCATCTAATTTGGTTGGCCGTCCCATGTGACTTTCAGCCAACAACCCCACCGAAGAACCATCTACCTCCATTGCCGTGGCATAATATTCAGGTCTTCCCGGAATGGTATTCTCAGGTGAACGAACAAAAGGGATGAGCTTCTCGTCTGGTTGTCGGGTACAAGCCCCCACCCCGGCTAGGGCAAATGATGCTCCCATAAGGTGCAAGAACTTGCGTCGACCAACATTGTCACCAATGCCGAGATAACCAAATTCGTTGTTAAGATAGGAACGAAACTCTTCAGTATTGGCCAATTCATCAAGACTTCGCCAGTACTCTTTGCCTGATTGAGCACCGAGCTGCTCACGTAATGCTTCTAAATCTATCGATGACATACTGAACAACTCGTTTTAGATTCGACGCCATACTCGGCGACCAATTTTAACCCTTGATGCAATTGGTCGTCGGGTGGCTCCCATTTCATGTTAAAAACTTCTTCACGTGGACGAATAAATTGTTGTGGACTTCGATGACACTCTAAACACCATTCCATGTGTAGAGTGGCGTGCCGCCACATCAAGGGCATTTGGTCAACTTGCCCATGGCAAGTCGAGCAACCAATTCCTTGTGCGACGTGGATACTATGATTGAAATAAGCAAAGTCAGGTAAGTCGTGAACTCGGGTCCACTCAAGAGGCTTGTTAGTCCGATAGCTTTCCCGTACCGGCTCAAGCATTGGAGAACGCGCCCAAATTTGGGAGTGACACGTCATGCACGTGTGAGTTGGGGGTATACCCGCTGTCGCAGATTGCTCCACAGACTCGTGACAATAACGACAATCGATTCCTAAAGCATTCACATGGTGCTTGTGGCTAAATGGGACAGGCTGTGCTCGAACGACGTTCGCCTGCGTCACATAGGAAGACCGATTGTACAGATTGAGCAAGTAAAATCCACCAAGAACCAAGCCAACAACCAAGCCGATACTGACTCGCGAAATCGTATTTGTACTAGGGTGAAAAATCTGTGCCATTACACGCCCCCCCCGACGGTAGCCAATTTTCTACCACGAGGTGGATCCCCGTCCAAGCTTCTGGCTCAAAAAGAAACACCAACTCAGCGGTTAGAGGATAACCGTCATCCATGAGTTGCCCCAATAACGTCCGAACCGTTCTCTCAAATTAGGACAAAACACCCCTCTCCCAGGCAAACCCCAAAATACTGGGTTCAGTGGCTCGAACGCTTGATTTTTCAGGATTCCATGCCTATCAGGCCAGCAAACCAACATCCTAGTTAAGGGGACAAACTAATGGACGGTTTATTTTTACCCATGTTCATGGG
>JYMV01013036.1_pt1 | contig 13582 bp, 17 predicted proteins | sample 338911 | NCBI WGS metagenome assembly JYMV01 (sample SAMN03354496, study PRJNA234377) | hydrothermal vent metagenome | biome: Deep sea; feature: Hydrothermal plumes at the Eastern Lau Spreading Center, Western Pacific Ocean; material: Seawater | place: Tonga | collected 2009 | depth 2000 m m
ATGAAAAATTTGGTTTAGTTTATAACGATTTTATAAATCTATGCAAAAAAATAAGAAAAATGAAAAATTTAAAACTGGAAGGAATAAGTGTTCATATCGGTAGTCAAATAACAAATATTAAACCATTTAAAGAAGTTTTATCTGCAATAAATAAAATAATAAACAAAACTAAAATGAATTTTAAATTTATTGATCTTGGTGGTGGCATGGGAATTTCTTATACAAAAAAAGAAAAACAACTTAATTTAAAACAATATGCTCAACTAGTAAATAAATTTATAAAAAATAAGAATTCAAAAATTATTTTTGAGCCCGGTAGATTTATTATTGGCAATACGGCAATTTTAATTGCAAAAATTATTTATATTAAAAAAAGCAACAATAAAAATTTTATCGTCTTAGATGCTGGTATGAATAATTTGATGAGACCAGCTTTATACGATACACAACATCAAATCATTCCTCTAAAAAAAACAAATAAACTATTTAGAGGAAATCTTGAGTTCGTGGGTCCCATATGTGAAAGCTCTGATAAATTTTCCAATCAAAAAAGCTTTTCACAAATTAAAGAAGGCGACTATGTAGGTTTAACCCATGTAGGAGCTTATGGAATGTCTTTATCATCAAATTATAATACTAGACCTACCATTGCTGAAATTTTGGTAACTGGCTCAAAACATAAGTTAATTAAAAAAAGACAAAGTTTAGAAAATTTGGTTAATAATTAATCCGCCAATTAATTTAAATGCTACTTTTAAGTTAATCTTATTTTGTATACAGGAATTGTCGCTGTATTTTTAATTGCACTACCGACATTATTTTTACCACCAAAATTTACTTTGTTATTTGGAAAGTTTCTGGGTCACTATGTAGTATTTATTGTTAAAATCTTCTTAAATACAAAAGTAGAATTTAAAGGAATTGATAACATTCCTAAAACAGAAAAGTATTTTGTGGCATCAGCGCACCAGTCAATGTTTGAAACATTTGCACTTCAAAGTGTGCTTGATTATCCGGTATTTATTGTAAAAAAAGAGCTATTAAAAATTCCATTGTTTGGACTTTATTTAAAAAAAATAAAATCGATAGAAATAGTAAGAGACACAACTACAAAAGATAACCTTAACTTTTTTGATAAAGTTGCAGCTATCATAAAAAATGAAAATAGACCTCTTCTAATATTCCCTCAAGGCACGAGAGTAAAAGTAGAAGAAAAAGTACAGTTTAAAAAAGGAGCTGGGAGAATATACGAAGCATTAAATGTTTCATGTGTTCCGATTGCATTAAATTCAGGTAAAGTTTGGCCAAAAAAAGGAATAATTAAATACCCTGGTAAAATAACAGTATCTTTATTAGAACCGATAAAACCCGGTTTAAATAGAGATGAATTTATTAATATTTTAGAAAAGAAAATTTATGATGAGATAGAAAATATTTCTTAGTTATTATTTTCTTCCAAAATCAGGTTTTTCTACATCCTGACCTGCTTCTACAATCTCTTTTCGAATTTTTTTTGTTTTTGTAAAAATTTCCTCTAACTTTTTTCCATCTTCATTTTCAATTGCTTTCTTTAAATCTTCTAAATCTTCGATAAATTTATCAATCATTTTTGATGTGTTTTTTTTATTTTGTATAAATATATCTCTCCACATAATGGGATTGGAAGCTGCAATTCTTGTAAAATCTCTTAATCCGCCCGCACTGTATTTGACAATAACAGACTCTTTCTCGTCTTGAATATTAAGAGATGTATTGACAATATTATACGCTATTAAATGTGGCATGTGACTTGTGATAGACAAAATATAATCATGTTGTTTTGCTTCCATAATATCAACTTTGCTCCCTATTTTTTTCCAAAAAGTCTCGAGCAATTTAATGTCTTTTTCTTGTGCCTTTTTGCTTGGAGTTAAAATGCACCATCTGTTTTTAAAGAGCTCAGAAAATCCTGCTTCGGGTCCGCTTTCTTCCGTTCCAGCAATTGGATGTGATGAAATCCAGGAGACATTTGCGGGAACGTCTTTTTCAATCAAATTAATTATATTTTCTTTAACTGAACCAACATCGGTTAATATAGTTCCACTTTTTAAAGAGTTTTTTATTTTTGAAATTATATCCTCATAACTGCTTAAAGGAGTAGCAATTATAATTAAATCAGAACCCTCTGCCATTTTTTTAGTATCTGAGCTTGAATCATCTACTATCTTTAATTCAATTACTTTTTTGTTTACAGAATCTGATCTATTAGAGGAAACTATTTTACTTGATAAATGATTTTTTCTTATTGCTCTTGCTATAGAAGATCCAATTAAACCACATCCAATTATACACACCTTATTAAACATTATTTAAAAATACTCCCTATAGATTGAATGAAGTATTCGTTCGCTTCTATATTTCCAATAGTTAATCTTAAAGTATTTGGTATTTTATACTGCGTCATTTTTCTTAAAATCAATCTTTTAGTAGCTAATTTTTCAAAAGCCTCGCCTGAATTAATTTTTGTTTCATCAAAGTTCATTAGAAAGAAATTAGCAGTAGGCTCATTAGTTCTAATTTTATATTCCCTGAGAATAGAAAATATTTTTTTTGACCATACTGTATTATGCTTGATGGCTCTTTTTGTCCACTCATTATCCTTAACAGCTTCTATTCCTGCTACAAGCGCAGCCCTATTAACATTAAAAGGGGGTTTAATTTGATACATCGCATCAATAATTTCTTGGGAAGAATAACCCCAGCCTAATCTTAAACCGGCAAGACCATAAATTTTGGAAAAAGTTCTAGTAATTAAGACATTTGCCTTATTCTTAAAAAGTTCTAAGCCGGAAGTAAAATCATTATTGTTTATAAACTCAAAGTAAGCATCATCAACAACCAAAAGTATATTGCTTTTAAGTTTTTGTCTCAAATTAAGCATTTCGTTTTTAGATAAATAAGTTCCAGTAGGATTATTAGGATTTGCAACAAATACAATTTTAGTTTTACTAGTAACTTTTTTCAAAATTTCATCTACTGATGCTTTAAAGTTTCTTTCCTTAGCTAATACTACCTTGGCCTGACAAAGTGATGCATATATTCTATGCATAATAAATCCGAATTCTGTTACAATCACCTCATCTCCAGGCTCCAAAAATAACTTACATGTCAAATCAAATATCTGATCTGAGCCTGCTCCACAAATAATTCTCTTGGGATCAATATTAAATTTTTTGGATATAAGATCTCTTAAAGTAGTCGAATCAGACTCTGGATACTTAAAAATTTTATCCTTATCTTTTTCAAATGCTGTAATTGCTTTTGGACTTGGTCCTAAAGCAGATTCATTTGCAGATAATTTAATAGGATTATCAGTTTTTTTTAATTGAGATAATCCTCCTATATACCTTTCAACGTTTATTTTTCTAGGTTTTGGTAAAGTCATAATTTAAATTAATATATAAGTTGCATCGGTAAATACTATATACGGAGCTTTGTGGCAAAATAAATACGAGCTAAATTGACAAAATATGTACTTTTTAGTACAAGGGAACAGCGCTGATTTAACTTAATTGCGAGCGCTTAAAAAAAACAGCTAAAAAAGGTTTTTTGCCCGGCTTAGCTGGGTTTTTTTTTATCTAGAAAGAATAATGAATAAAGAAACAAAAAACATAAAGAAACTAATTGTTAATCAATCGCTTGATCTTGACTGCGGAAGGACGATAAAAAATTTTCCTTTGGCTTATGAAACATATGGAACTTTAAATAAAGGTAAGACTAATGCAATACTTGTATTCCATGCTTTAAGCGGAGATCAATTTGTTACCAACATCAATCCAATTACCAAAAGGGAAGGATGGTGGACAACTGCTGTAGGTTCTGGAAAGGCAATTGATACTGATAAATTTTTTGTCATTTGTGTAAATATTTTAGGTGGATGCATGGGAAGTTTTGGACCAAAAGAAATAAATCCAGAAACTGGTGAATTATTTGGCACTACATTTCCTGTAATTACAATAAAAGACATGGTTAGAGCTCAAATTTACTTATTAGGACATTTGGGTATTGATAAACTACTTGCTATCACAGGTGGATCAATGGGAGGTATGCAAGTTCTACAATTTGCTTCTTCATACCCCGATAAAACATATTCTGCTATTCCAATAGCATGTAGCGCAAGTCACTCAGCTCAAAATATTGCATTAAATGAACTTGGAAGACAAGCAATCATGGCTGATCCTAATTGGAATAAAGGAAATTATTTTAAAACAAATTTGTCCCCAGATAAAGGTTTGGCAGTAGCAAGAATGGCAGCACATATAACTTATTTATCGGATAAGGGTCTGCAAGAAAAATTTGGAAGAAAATTACAAGTAAAAGGTAATCTTAAATTTAGTTTTGATGCAGATTTTCAAATAGAAAGCTACCTGAGACACCAAGGTTCAGTTTTTGTCGATCGATTTGATGCAAATAGCTATTTATATATCACTCGAGCTATGGATTATTTTGATCTGACAAAACAATTTGATGGAAATCTTGCTAATGCATTTAAAAAAACAAAGGCAAAATTTTGTGTTATTTCTTTTTCGTCGGATTGGTTATATCCTACAAGAGAAAATAAAGAAATAGTTATAGCTTTAAATGCTTGTGGTGCTAATGTTGGTTTTGTTGAAATCAATTCAGACAAAGGCCATGACTCATTTTTATTAGATGTGCCTGAATTTTTAAAAACGTTGAGTGAATTTCTTAACTCAATCTATAACGAAATTAATAATGAAAAAGGAATTTAAAGTAATAGCTCAAATAATTAAAAATAGCAAAAGGGTATTAGATGTCGGTTGTGGTGATGGAACCCTTATGGAATATCTTAAGCTTAATCAGCAGAATGATGTTAGAGGTCTAGAGCCGCAAAAAGATCTTGTGCAAAAATGTATTGCAAAAGGTCTTTCAGTTATTGAAGGTGATGCGGAAAAAGAATTAATTCAATTTCCAGAAAAATCATTTGATTATGTTGTTCTAAGTCAAACACTTCAAGCCTTTCTTGCTCCTGAGGAAGTTTTAAAACAATTGCTTAGAATTGGTAAACAAACGATTGTTTCAATTCCTAATTTTGGATATTGGAAAGTACGTCTTCATTTATTATTGAAGGGAACAATGCCGATTACCAAGAATTTACCTAATGAATGGTACAATACTCCAAATTTACACATGTGCACAATTCAAGATTTTGCCAATTTCTGTAATGAAAAAAATATAAAAATTGATAAATCTTTATGTTTAACTAACGAAAAAATTTCCGAAATTACAAATGGCAATAGGTTCTACAAAAACATTTTCTCACAACTTGGAATATTTCTTATACAATAATTAAATATGCAAGTAACTCCAATACCATGTTTAACAGATAATTATGCCTATATTATTAATGATAATAATTCTAGAACTGTAGGTGTAGTTGATCCATCGGAAGCTTTACCGGTTGTTTTAAAAAACAAAATCTAAAATTAAATTATATATTAAACACACATCATCACTTTGATCACATAGGAGGAAATGTTGAATTAAAAAAATTATATAATGCTAAAGTTGTTGGATTTAAAGGTGATAAACATCGGATTCCAGGTATTGATATAACTCTTGAAAACAATGAAAAGTGGGTCTTCGGAAATTCATCGGTAAAAATATTACATATTCCAGGACATACTTTAGGTCATATATGCTTTTTTTTTGAAAATGAAAAAATTGCCTTTACCGGAGATACTTTATTTTCTCTTGGATGTGGAAGAATTTTTGAAGGTGATCATAGGCAAATGTTAACATCATTAGAAAAAATAAAAAAACTTCCTAAAGATACGAAAATTTACTGCGGACATGAATACACTTATAAAAATTCAGAATTTTGCATGAAGTATGATAGCGATAATATTAATCTTAAAAAGCAATTTGAAAAAATAAGAAAATTAAGATCAAACAATTTACCAACAATTCCTACTAATCTAGAAGATGAGTTAAAATCAAATATTTTTCTAAGATGTGATCAAAATGAGATAAAAATTAAACTAAACATGAAAAATCAAGAAGATTTCAAAGTTTTTAAAAAAGTAAGAGATTTAAAAGACAGTTTTTAATCGCTGTAATAACTTGACATGCCAAGTTAGAAAGCTATATTGCCCATATTTCCAAATATGAGATTAAAACAATGTCTTTCGCAGTTATTCAAACAGGTGGCAAGCAATATAAGGTTTCAGCAAGTGAAATCCTTAAGATTGAAAGACTTAATGATGAAGAAGGCAAAACTGTAGAATTCAAAAACGTCCTGTTTTTGAATGATAATAAAACTACCGAAATTGGAAATCCAAATATTCCAGGTGCAAAAGTTGAAGCAACTATTTTAAAAAATACAAAAAATAAGACCATTTTGGTTTTTAAAAAAAGAAGAAGAAAAAATTCACGAAAAAAATATGGCCATAGACAACCAATCTCTCTCATTAGAATAACAAAAATTTTTTCAAAAAATGGAAAACTAATCTCTCAAGCTGAACCACAACAAAAATTAACAAAAGAAATAGTAATAGCTGATAGAGTGAGAAAAGATCAAATATTAGAGGCAAAAAAAGTTAGAATAGAAGAAAAGAAAAAAGTTAAAAAAACATTAAAAAAAATAGAAACTAAAGAAAAAAAAGTTACTGATAATATTGAAAAAAAGGGTGTTAAAAAGAAGCCTTTAACAACAAAAAAAAAGTGATAGTATTAGGTTAGGATATTAAAACATGGCAACAAAAAAAGCAGGTGGATCATCACGTAACGGTCGAGATAGTGCTGGCAGACGTCTCGGAGTTAAAAAATATGGTGGTCAATTTGTAACATCCGGCAATATCATTGTAAGACAAAGAGGAACAAAAATACATCCTGGTGATCATGTGGGTATCGGTAAAGATCACACAATATTCTCTTTGGTAAATGGAAAAGTTCAGTTCAAAACATCAAAACTAAACAGAAAATTTGTATCTGTTATCCCCAACTAATTCTTTACAACTTCAAGATTAATTTTATTGTAGTTGAGTTATGAAATTTTTAGATCAAGCAAAAATATATATAAAAGCAGGTGATGGTGGCTCTGGGTCAGCAAGCTTTCGAAGGGAAAAATTTATAGAATTTGGAGGACCTGATGGAGGTGATGGAGGTCATGGAGGATCGATAGTTTTTACCGCTGACAATAATTTAAATACACTTATTGATTTTAGATATCAGCAACATTTTAAAGCTGATAAGGGGGAAAGTGGAAAAGGAAAGAAAAAAACAGGGAAAAGTGGAAAAGATTTAATTTTAAAGGTTCCTGTTGGCACACAAATTTTTGAAGAAGATAATAATACTTTAATTGAAGATCTTGTAAAGCCTGAACAAAAAATAATAATTGCAAATGGAGGAAAAGGTGGATTGGGAAATGTACGATTTAAAAGCTCTACAAATAGAACTCCTAGAAAAAAAACAGATGGAGATAAAGGTGAAAGTTTTTGGATATGGTTACAACTCAAAGTCATAGCGGATATCGGCATTGTTGGAATGCCTAACTCGGGAAAATCAAGTTTGTTATCTGTGCTTACAAACGCAAAACCAAAAATCGCTAATTATCCATTTACTACAATTAATCCAAATCTTGGTGTCGCTAATTATAATAATAAAGAAATCACTTTAGCTGACATACCTGGATTAATTGAGGGAGCGCATGAAGGAATTGGCCTCGGTGATAAATTTTTAAGACATATAGAAAGATGTAAAAATATCTTACATTTAATCGATATTACCGACGATAACTTGCTAGAAAATTATTCTAAGGTTAGAAAAGAACTTGTTAAATATAGCAAAAAATTAACAAAAAAAAGAGAAATTATTGTCTTTAATAAAATAGATATGGTCAGCGATCAAGAGATCAATAAAAAGATAGATATTTTTGCTAAAAAAATTAAAAAAAAAATTTACCCAATATCTGCGCTAAAACATAAAGGTTTAACAACTATAAAAAGAGAACTGATTAAATATGTACATTGATAAATTTAAAAAAATTGTAATTAAGATAGGATCATCAATTTTAATAGATGAAAAAGGAAAACCTAAAAAAATATGGCTTCAAGAATTTACTAAAGATATTAACAATCTTATAAAAAAGAAAAAGAAAATCGTGATTGTTTCTTCTGGAGCTATTGCTATGGGTTGTGAATATCTTAAAATTAAAAAAAATGGTTTAAAAGTTGACAAAAGTCAAGCTGTTGCTTCGATAGGTCAAATTGAATTAATGGATTTTTACAAAAAAACTTTTGATAAAAGTAAAATAAAAATTTCACAAATATTGCTCACATTAGATGATACAGAACAAAGAAGAAGATCAATAAATGCAAGGCGAACTATTGATAATTTGTTGACTATGGGGATTATACCAATTGTTAACGAAAACGATACCACAGCTACAACCGAAATAAAATATGGAGACAATGATAGACTTGCAGCAAGAGTATCACAAATAATTAGTGCTGATTGTTTGATTTTATTATCTGATGTTGATGGTCTTTACACTGATAATCCAAAAAAAAACAAAGAAACAAAGTTAATTAAAACTGTTAAAGAAATAGATGAAAATATAAAAAGGTATGCAACTAAAACAGAAAATCTTTATGGATCAGGTGGTATGAAAACAAAAATTGAGGCTGCAAAAATTTGCCAATTGTCGGGATGTTATATGGCTATAGCAAATGGAAACTATAAAAATCCAATAAAGGAAATATTTGAAAATCAAAAATGTACCTGGTTTTTACCAAGAATTTCTAAACTTGATGCTAGGAAGCAGTGGATAATTGGATCAGTTGCTCCCAAGGGTGAAGTAATTATTGACCAAGGTGCAGTAAAAGCCATAAATAATGGAAAAAGTTTATTGCCGGCTGGAGTTAAAAAAATTAACGGAACTTTTGAAAAAGGCGATCATATTTTGATTAAAGATCAAAACGACACTGAATGTGCACGAGGACTAACTTCATTCTCTTCGATTGAAATTGAAAAAATAAAAGGTTCACATAGTAGGGAAATAAAAAATATATTGGGATATTCTAGTAGAGAAGAAATTATTCATAAGGATGACTTGGCGAAAGTATAAAAATGCCTAAAAATTTATACATGGAAAAAATAGGTAAAAAAGCAAAACTTGCTTCTCTGAATTTGCCTAACGTAAATATTGAGAAGAGAAATTCTGTTTTAAAACAATTTAGCCAATATTTAAGAAGTAATTCACAATCAATTCTAAATTCAAATAAAAAAGATATATATAATGCAAAATCTAAAAAAATTAAAGATAGCATGATTGACAGACTTAAATTGAACAATAAAAAAATTGCACAAATTAGAAATTCGATAGAAAAAATAATAAAATTTAAAGATCCTATAGGAAAAACTTTATCTTCTTGGAAAAGACCAAATGGCTTAATTATAAAAAGAGTGTCTATACCGATTGGTGTGATCGGTGTAATTTATGAAAGCAGACCAAATGTTACTTCGGATGTTTCTGCTCTATGTTTTAAAACTGGCAATGTGGTAATTTTGCGTGGAGGGTCTGAAGCATTTCACTCTAACAAAATATTAGCTAAACTTTTCAAGAAAGCTCTCAAAAAGAAAAAATGTGATGAAAATTGTGTTCAATTTATTGAAAACAAAGATAGAAGTCTTGTTGATTATCTTTTATCGAATATGAAAAATTACATCGACGTAATCATTCCCAGAGGGGGAAAAGGTTTGGTTAAGAAAGTTTTGAAAAAATCTACAATTTCAATTATTGGACACTACGAAGGACTATGTCATGTTTATGTAGATCGAGAAGCAGATTTAAGTATGGCAATTAAAGTTGTTAATAATTCAAAAATGAGAAATGTTAGTATTTGTGGAGCTGCCGAAACTTTGTTGATAGATAAAATGTGCCTTAAGACCCATTGTGAACCCATATTAGATCAATTAAGCAAACTAGGATGCAAAGTCATAGGAGATAAAATAATAAAAAAATTTATTTCTGGAAAAATGAAAATTGCAACAAAAAAAGATTGGGAAACAGAATATCTTTCTCCTACAATTTCTGTAAAGGGTGTAAATGGAGTAGAAGAGGCTGTAGATCACATAAATAAATATGGTTCTTCTCACACAGATACCATAGTGACAAAAAATAAAAAAACAGCTAAAAAATTTCTTTCAAATATTAAAAGTTCTATAGCTATCCATAATGCTTCAACACAGTTTGCTGATGGTGGAGAATTTGGTTTTGGTGCTGAGGTTGGTATATCAACTAGCAAACTTCATCCCCGTGGTCCGATCGGCATTGATCAGCTCACCACTTATAAGTACATTTTGGAGGGCAAGGGACAAATAAGGAAATAATTTTTGCAAAAATTATCTAAAAAAAATTATATTAAAATTGGTATCTTTGGAGGAACTTTTGATCCTCCTCACAAAGGTCACTTGTATATTTCTAAAATTGCATTAAAAAAACTTAAATTGAATAAGTTGATATGGGTAGTGACGAAAAAAAACCCATTAAAACAAAAACCTTATTTAAGCACAAAAGCAAGAATTAACTTATCAAAAGAAATGACCAAAAAGGAAAAAAAAATTTTTGTAAGATACTTTGATGATAAGATCAAATCTATTAATACATTTGATCTACTTAATTTTATAAAAAAAAAAAATCAAAATGCAAAATTATTTTTTTTAATTGGTGCTGATAATCTAGCGAAATTTCACAAATGGAATAATTGGAAAAAAATACCCAAGCTTGCCAAAATAATTATTTTCCCAAGGCAGAATTGTTCCATTAAATCATTTAACCCGATTGCCTCTAAAAAACTTAATAAAAAAGACTTTATATATATAAAATCAAAAAAAATAAACATTTCATCTTCATTAATTAGAAAATTTTGGTAACATAAATTTTAATGCAAATAAAAGAAATTAATCAGCTCAAAGAGGAAATAGAAAATATTTTAAATGATAATAAGGCAATAGAGGTAAAATCAATAAATTTAAAAGGTAAAACTTCAATTGCTGATTTTATGATAATTGCAAGTGGTAATTCATCAAGGCATATACAAGCATTGTCAGAAATATTGGTAAATAAGCTCAAAAAAAAAGGAATTAACAACTGCCGTTTAGAAGGACGGCGTAGTAATGACTGGAAACTTATTGATGCAATTGATGTTATAGTTCATATTTTTCATCCAGAAAAAAGAAAGCTTTATGATTTGGAAAGAATGTGGTCTGAATTAATTCCAAAAGAAAGATTAACATTATGAAAAGAAAAAATTCCTTTAAATATATTTTAACTATTACAGTAGTAATATTATTAAATATTTCTAATAAAGTTTACTCACAAAATATAGATAAACTATACGAAAAAATTGATCTTTTCGCTGAGGTTTTAGAAAAAATACAAAATGAATATGTCGAGGAAGTAGATCAGGCCGAAATAATAGACTTTGCAATCAATGGGGCGCTCCAATCCTTAGATCCATTTTCGGCTTATATGAATCCTAAAGTTTTTGAAGAATCACAGTCAGAAACAAGTGGGGAATTTGGTGGATTGGGAATAGAGGTAAGTATGGAGTCTGGAGTAATTAAAGTTATCACTCCAATAGATGATACTCCGGCATCTAAAGCAGGTATAAAGGCTGGTGATTATATTGTCAAAATAAACGGTGAACAGGTACAGGGAAAAACACTCATGGAAGCTGTTAACTTGATGAGAGGTCCTGAAGGCACTTCTATCGAAATAACTGTGAGAAGAAAAGGTTTAAGAAAAGCAAAAATTTTTAAAATTACTAGAGAAATTATTGAAATAAAATCTGTAATATCCAAGATAGTTGATAATAAGGTTGGTTATCTCAGATTAAGGGCATTTAACGCAAATAGTAGTAGTCAGTTAAAAAAGGAAATTTCTAAAATAGAAAAAAATAAAAAATTAGTAGGATATATTCTTGATTTAAGAAATAATCCTGGAGGACTACTGTCTCAAGCAGTAACAATTTCAGATTTTTTTCTAAATGATGGAGAAATTGTTTCAACTAAGGGAAGAAAAAAAAGAGAAAATAGAAAATTTTTTGCAAAAAAAGGAGACAAAATCGATGGAAAACCTTTAATTGTTTTAATTAATAATGGATCAGCGTCTGCTTCTGAAATTGTTGCAGGAGCTCTACAAGATCAAAAAAGAGCAATATTATTGGGTGAAACCACTTTTGGCAAAGGATCCGTTCAATCCATCATACCTCTTAAAAATAGAGGAGCAATACGACTAACGATATCTAAATATTATTTACCATCTGGAAAATCTATTTCGGAGGTTGGAGTGGTGCCGGATATTAAGGTTGAAGAAGAAGATGAAGAATTTTCAATTAATACAATTACAGATAATCAATTAAATTACGCAATCAAACTTCTTAGTGGTTAAAGTTGAATGAATAACAATAAACAATTGCCATTAAGAATTGGTGTTGGAATAATTCTGTTAAATCATGAAAATAAAGTATTTGTAGGAAAAAGAATAGATAATCCCAAAAATTTCTGGCAAATGCCACAAGGAGGGGTTAATCAAAATGAAAATTTTTCACAAGCAGCCAAAAGAGAACTTGAGGAAGAAACTGGAATAAAATCTGTAGAATTAGTAAAAGAATTAAATGGATGGTTAGAATATGATTTACCAGAAAATCTTTTAGGCAAAGTTTTGGAAGGTAAATATAGAGGTCAAAAACAAAAATGGTTTATTATGAAATTTGTTGGAAAAGACAATGAAATAAATGTTAAGACTAAAAATCCTGAATTTTTAGATTGGAAATGGATTGAGGTTTCAAAACTACCTTCTATTGCTGTTAGTTTTAAAATTGACCTTTATAAGAAACTAAAAGAAGAATTAAACTTTTTAAACTCAAACTAAACTCTTATCTCTTTAAGCACATCAAGTTTGTGATTAAGAACGTAACGATCATGATCTGTAATATTCTTATCTGTGAGTTTATCTTGAGTATCTTTGTTTAGGTTATCCACAAACTCTTTAGATAAATCTTTTACATTTATTGCGGAAGCCGAAAGCACAACTAAACTATCATTAAAGTATTCCACAGTACCATCCTGGACAAAAAATTCTTTAAAATTTCCATCATTTTTTTGCACTCTTACTATTCCGGGTCTTAAAAGAGTTATTATTGAAATATGATTTTTTAATATACTCATGTCACCCTCATACGATGGAAGTGTAACCATTTTTGCTTCATCCGAAAAAATAATTCTTTCTGGGCTAATTATTTCAAGGTTGAAATTATCTTCCATTAAGCTGCTGCGTCTTGCGCCATTTTTTCTGCTTTTTCAACTACCTCTTCAATTGTACCCACCATATAAAAAGCAGATTCTGGTAAGTGATCATATTCCCCTTTGCATATAGCATCAAAACCTTTGATCGTAGCTTCTAAATCTACAAGTTTACCAGGTGAACCCGTAAAAACTTCTGCAACAAAAAATGGTTGCGATAAAAATCTTTGAATTTTTCTTGCTCTCATCACTGTTAGTTTATCCTCTTCAGAAAGCT
>JYMV01037610.1_pt1 | contig 13580 bp, 15 predicted proteins | sample 338911 | NCBI WGS metagenome assembly JYMV01 (sample SAMN03354496, study PRJNA234377) | hydrothermal vent metagenome | biome: Deep sea; feature: Hydrothermal plumes at the Eastern Lau Spreading Center, Western Pacific Ocean; material: Seawater | place: Tonga | collected 2009 | depth 2000 m m
GTTGGCGCAGACATTGTCCGCCGTGCCTTAGAAGAGCCGTTACGTCAGATAGCCAAGAATGCGGGTCAGGAAGATTCAGTTATAGTAGCCAAAGTCAAGGAAGAAGGCGGTAATATTGGCTATGACGCCTTGAGAGATGAGTTTAGTGATATGTTCCAAGCGGGTGTGATAGATCCGACCAAAGTGGTACGTGTGGCTTTACAGAATGCGTCAAGTATTTCTGGTTTGATGATAACCACGGAAGCCCTAGTTGCGGACCTTCCGGAGGAGACGCCTCCAATGCCTGCAGGCCCACCACCAGGTGGTGGTGGTGGTATGGGTGGTGGAATGTATTAAATACAGTTCGAGCGTATTACAAAAAGGCCAAATCCGGTGCCATGGATTTGGCCTTTTTTTGTATATCGTTTCTATTATTGAACCAGCAGTTTTCCACCTGATCAAGGATCAAGTAGAATAAACACAATTGACAGAATAGTTATTCTGCTAGAACTTTGGGTTGGTTATAAGAACAACCGATAGGATGCTTTATCGACACGGGGAAGGACATTCTAAATTGAAGGAGAAAGTGGAATAAATATTTGGCATGGAAGGAATTGATATCGCCAGCAGATGGAAACGCCTGTTCGCCTTTTCTGTTGATAACCTAATAACTGTTGCCATTGTAGTTGGGATAACAGCGTCCAGTGGGAAAGTCGAAGAAAACCGACGCGTGATTTACGGAAACAGGTTAGGCCATGACCTCGTCTTTGACTTCATCCGCCCATCCAATCCAAACGGTTTGGGCATTATCTTCGTCAATAGTGGTTCATGGAAATCTGACCCTGATGATATCAATCTGATTTATTTTAAATCATTATTGCGCCGAGGCTATAGCATCTTTGCTATTTCTCACCTTTCTCAACCGGAAGCTAATGTCCCACAAATCTTTGCTGACATCGTGCGAGGAGTTAAGTTTATACGACAGCATGCAGCAGAATACGGAGTTAGCCCCAACCGCCTAGGGGCAACTGGTGGAAGTGCAGGTGGACACCTGAGCTTACTCTTAGCAACTCGAGGGCATGAATTTAGCGGAGAATCAAGGAATCTGATAGAGGCTGTTGCCGTTTTTTATCCACCGACGGATCTGCTGAATCTAGGTAGCTCAACTGAAAATCCCGGTAATGGCGGACCTCCACTACATTTCAGAAATGTTTTCGGTATAGCCCCCGACAACATGGAGGATTGGAAACGAGTTGGTCGGAGACTTTCACCTATTTATCACCTCAGCCGGAACACTCCGCCAGTACTGATTATCCATGGTGATGCTGATACGCTGGTACCAATTGAGCAATCCGAATGGTTTGTCGATCGTGCCCAAGATCAGGGCGTAAAAATAAAACTGATCCAAAAACAGGGAAAGCGACATGGTTGGTTAACCCTGTTGCTGGATATTGAACACTTTTCTAGATGGTTTGATTTGCATCTCCAACAGAAAGGCTTTTCCCTGAATGGACAATTGCCGATCATACTATCCTTGCTCTATTTAGCTGTTCAGTATCTATTGTTAGCAGCCCGCGGACAGACGATTGGGAAACTGTTGTTAAAAATAAGAATTGTAGACGGTGATCATCTTAGTAAGGTGAAGTTCGTGCAAGTTGTTTTAGTTCGAGAACTCTTGACCAAACTCCACATCCTTGGTTGGACAAGCAGTTTAACTTACTTGTTCACCGGATTTCACCTGTATCTTCTTTATTGTCTTATCTTGGTTGTCATGGTTGTTTCAGGTTTCAGTATATTTGTTAACGTTAACAACCGTTGCCTGCATGACTTAATTGCCAGAACACGAGTTATTGAAGCCAGCGGAAATTTGATTTAGAACGACTGCAAATAACAGACTTCCGATTAATAAGACACAATGATTTGATCAGCTGTTGGCAACCTCGAACCTTTGCCGGAGAGGCATTAAGTACCTAGACCTGACAACAGTGGTAAAATAAATGGGGAAAAAGACAGGTGTTGTAATAACGGAATCTGGTTCACTGAAGGCAAGCCAGCTAATGAAATGGTAGATGGTGGCACCGAATTGACGGTCAACAGCAGCAGTCGCTGGAAAATAAAGGAGGAAGTGGAGCTTCCAGCGAGATGTATACCGGTGATTGCCAACGTGGATGTGATTGTGGCTGGTGGTGTGGGAGGAATCATCGTCGCTATCGCCGCGGCATGACAGGTCGCCAGTTGCCTGCTTGTGGAATCATGTATTTCTTTGGGAGGCAACATGGGACCAGCCATGTTCGTTGGCGGATCGCTCCATTTGGCTCTACAAAACCCTGAGGCCTTCCCCACCGGTCTAGGGGGATCCCTGCGGAATTCAATCAGCGCATGGTAGCAGGCGAAGACCGTCTGGTCGGTGCCGACTATTTTCGCGACCACCACAGCGCTTCCTATATAGCCATCAAGATGTTGGAAGAAGCAGGGGCTGAAATGCTCCTTTCTAGTGTAGTTTCCGGCGTCATCATGGAAGACTATAAAGCCTGCGGACTCTTGGTAGAGAACAAATCCGGGACTTTGGCAATCAAATCAAAGGTAATTATCGATTGCACAGGCACGGCTGATGTGGCCGATCGTGCTGGCGCGGCGGTGGTTGAACAACCTCGCAATCCTTCTGCTGGTACTTTCTTCGCTATCGCTAATGTCAACTGGAAACGTTACCAGTACTCGCTAACCAGACAAGCCCCGTACCCCTGAAACGGACTGGATGAACGCACATCCACATCCTATTCCAAACAGTTTTATGCCCTGAGCGCGTCAGGCTTGGGAAAAAGGAGAGTTTCGGATCGTGGAGACAGTTGACGATTTCGCCACCCTGGAGATAAGTATCAAACCACCACGCGGGCGTCCTTCCCTGCATACGGTCGTACACAAATTAATGGTAACTTCAATCCAGGCGATGGGTTGGCCATGTCTCGTATTGCTCAGAAGGAACGTGCCTATATCTACGAATTTGCTAGGTTCCTCCGCACGCATGTCCCTGGCTTTGAGGAGTCGGACTTACATGTTGTGGCTCCACTCACCTGTGCACGGGGTGGTAAGAGCCTCGAAAGCGTCTATATCGTAACGGCCGAAGACGTTGCCCGAAGTGCTCGTTTCGACGATGTGATCTGCATCTACTATGACGATAAAAAGTACTACCCGGGAGGCTGCGATATCCCTTACCGGATGCTGCTACCAGTCAAAGTGGATGGTCTGCTGGCCGCTGGCAAAAGCGCGGTCAAACGTGGCCCTCAGATTCGACAGAGGTATTGCGTGCAACTGATGGGGCAAGCGGCCAGAGTGGCAGCCTCTCTAGCCGTCAAAAACAGAGTTGAACCTCGTCACTTGGAGGTGAGAGAACTGCAGAAAACCCTACATTCTCTGGGTTCGGAGATGGGAATGGAAACAAGACTGCGGAAACTAGGAATTATCTAAGTGTGAACAACGCTATGCCCACACATACGAAGACCCGACACGTTGCATTAGATCAAAACGCCAAGTAGGATGGTCACTTTGACCAGAGAAGTAAAGGCAGAAGAACCTTCATTGATAGATGTTCTTCATCTGCCAAGCATCCAGCCAATTGAGCTCACTATCCTGTCCTTGTGAACGCAAGGATATGCCAACGCTATTTTCAAGACCGGGATAGACACGCATGGCGACGCACTGCTTTCCGTTGATGAATACCTCAACCACGCTTCGATCAACGAACACTCGTAACCTGAGCGGCTCATCCTGCCCAATAAAAACGGGAGCTGTCTCAGGCGCTCGCGACCGTGCATCTGGCAGAACTGATGAATAGGATGAATCAATCGTAATCCAACTGTAATGCCGACCTAGTCTTCTGTATCCTCGGTCTTTGAAGAAGGCGATGCGGGTAAACTCTTCTCTGTTGGGTGAACGCAAAACATTGAGCTCCACCAGAGGCGCGCTTTTAGGGTTAATCTCGACCATTATCTCCATAGCGTTTCCCTGGATATTGTCCAATACTACCTCTTGATTGGCTGGCAGAGGCATTCCATCGACGTGTTGGTGATCACAACGGAGCGATTCGATATCTCCAGCAGGTTCAACTCCCAGCTCGTCCTTACCAATCAGCGTCAGGTGTCGGGGCAAAGTCATAATTTGATTCCAGCCCTGGGAAGGCTTTGCCGGATTCATGTTATAGATGACTATCAATCCACCCTTACCATCAGGGGTAGCAGAAGGAGCATGCACACCCGCTGGGCCTGACGGTCCGAAATTGTTTTTGTCGTGGGCCGTCACTATAAACTTGTCACGCTGTGTGTCGTAGTCACCTAAAAGATACTGACCACCGCTCATGTGACTATAAAATAGCAGGATATGTCGATCACCTATCGGCCAAAAATATGGGCAGGCGCCATCATCTCCCACCAGTGTGAACCGGTCATCCTCGACAAACGGATGTAGATACTCCCAATTGGCCAGATTCACCGAACGAAGCAGGAAATTGGCGCGAATCGGCTGGCCGCCAGGACCATGTGGCAGCGTGCCACCTGACAGCGAGTAATAGACGCCGTCCTTCTTCCAGATACAGGGATCAAATACACGATAAGGCAGCGGCGAACCGTCTGGACTTGTCATCGGAATAACAGCTTTGCCAGTGACTTTCTCCCAGTTCAGTAAAAGCGGGTCGCTCGATATCGCCACCATGTTTCCAACTTTCGTTCCATGATAGATAGCGATTACTCGGTTGTCTTCCACCAACGTGGCACCAGAAAAACAACAATGTTCCGGATTCGGATAAATAGCATATGGTAGATCTTGCCAATGAATCAGATCGTCACTTATAGCGTGCCCCCAGTGTTGACGCGGATCCTCTGGCGGATATGCTTGATAGAAAAGATGCCAGCGTCCCTGCCAAAAACAGAGGCCGTTGGGATCGTTCAGCGTGTGTTCCGGATTGACGTAATGATAGATAGGCCGGTGCGATTCTCCCGCTATTGATTTCCTAGCCTCAATCAACCGTAGCATCAGAGGGTTGGTTTTTAGTTGTGCTTCCTGTTCTTCCAATGTGTCAGCAAATGTATACTGTGGAACACGTGAGGTGTAGTCAACTTCATTTTCTGGGCTCAAATCTTGTTCCTTTTCGTTTGAAAACTTGGGTTCTTTTCTTCCGCAGTGCCAGCTTTTTGAATAAACTGATGTTAAAATAGCTTCTGGGCTAAGATTGAATAGGGTACGACAACGGTTGACATTTGTCAACTGATTGACATATCATCTACCGATGAGGAACCCCAGGTCAAGAGCTTTGATTCCTGCCAACTGTCTACTTTATTTTACCGTGTAATATTGCTTGTATAATCTCTAGATCTGAATAAACTAGGGATATTGGGGATAAATGGAATGAATGTATCCGATCCAGAAAAACTTGGGTTTTGTCATCAACGCCTGAACCGCATCGAACCTAGGTTGAGAACCTATATCGATAACGGTGATATCGCTGGAATCAGTACCCTAGTGGCGCGCCGAGGACAGGTTGTGAACCGATCGTTGATCGGTTTGATGAGTACCAAGAACCAAGACCAAAACACCAATTTCACCGGACGCTATCTTCAGGGTCTATTCTATGACAAAACCCATTATCTGTACTGCCCTGATGACGTTGCACGAAGAAGGCCGATTTCACCTTGATCAACCTTTATCACAATATTTGCCTCAATTTGCCAATCCAGAAGTATTGGAAACAGACGGGAGTATAGAGAGATTGGTACCGAGTCAGCGGAAGATTTTGATCAAAGATCTGTTTACCCACACATCTGGGCTTTCGTACACATTTCTGGCCGATTCAGTGGCGGAAAAATACCGTGCTTCACGGTTACTAACTGATGCGTCTATCAGTCTATCGGATACAGTACGGTTAATCGCTGATCATCCACTATTATTCCATCCGGGCGAAAGGTGGCACTATAGTGTTTCCATCGATGTGTTGGCCCCCTACTTGAAGTGATTGCCAATTGTCCGCTAGGTGATTTTCTGCGGAATCGCCTGTTTGAACCGCTAGGGATGGATCAATCTGGATTCGAGGTTGAAGAGGCTCATGCATCAAACATAGTAGACATGTTCGGTAACATCGACTTGCTAGCAACGAATGTTGGTTTTGACGAGTTGGTATCGGCAACCATAACGGAACCAAACAAATTGCTAGATCTGACAAGCACTTATCCCCATGACAACCCGAATCACGCCCGCGGCGGTCACGGTCTTTTCATGACAATCGACGATTACTTCTGCTTCGCACAGATGCTTCTCAATGGAGGCAAATTGGATGGCAATAGGATCTTAGGCAGGAAAACCGTCGAGTTGATGCACTGCAACCACTTGCCATTAGCCTTACTGCCCTTTGGACTCAATGACCTTGTTATGTGGACAGGCTATGGGTTTGGACTGGGGTCGCGGGTGTGCATAAATCCTGACCAAACTAACCTGACAGGGTCGGTGGGTGAGTTTGGATGGGCTGGCGCAGCCAAGACCTACTATTGGGTAGATCCTAAGGAGGAGATCGTTGGCATCTTCATGTGTCAGCGACTGAGTTATTTTCAAGTACCAGAAAGAGATTTTCAAGCTCTAGTTTACCAAGCCTTGATAGATTAAAATATCTTCAACAGTTTTTTGCCAGAAATAATGCTTTAAAAAGATGAAATCCAAGCGTTTTTTATTACAGAGGAGCTTATGAAAGTAGTACTAACCGACGCGCACTTTGAAACCCTGAAAAGAGACAGTTATGTAATTGTCCACAATTTTTTGCCAGAAGTACAGCGGATGGGAATGGTAGGTGCTATCCGTCGCCTCCTCCCTCCATGGGAAGAGCTGGAGGATAAAACGGTCACCAGTGATTCCACCTACTTTCCATACCCCGAGCAATGCCTCAATCAGGCCATCGTCAATCCAGAAGCAATTCGGTTTGCTCGCCAATGGTTAGGTACAGAACATATCCACTATCGCCCAGGGTTAGCTATGGTTCGTTATCCCGGATTTAAAGGGTTCCCCGATTCAGGCAAACCACATATGGATAACGGTAACAATTCGTTACTCCCTCCTAGCCAATCTAACCGGCATCATGGTCAACTCAATTTCTGGTTTTACCTGGAAGATGTGGATGAAGATCAAGCCCCAACACATTTGGTCAAAACGTCGGATGGTCAAGACCTGAGTCGTGCTGAAAAATTCGTTGCACCAGGAGGTTCTGTGGCCATCTTTACCAACTATAATTGGCACTCAGCTGGTGATTATTGTCGAGAAGATGGCCAGCGTTACGTGTGGAAATTCGCCTTGGGTCGCGCGGATCACTACTGGGAAGGTGCCTTACACTACACCAGCGTTGGTCGGAACCCACATTTCCAGGAGTTTATTGGTTCACTCACCACCAAGGAGCGAGAGCTTTTCCGGTTTCCTCCGGTTGGACATCCGTACTACACCAAACAAACTCTGGAGGCATTGGAAGAACAATATCCTGGTTGGAATCGGGATCAGGCCTACAAGATTCATCGGGAAATCCCATAATCACAAAAACCTACACCCGATAGAACTTCTCAGCATTGGCGGAGAACAGCTTTTGAACCTGTTCTGTCGAGCAACCGGACACTGCCTTCCACAACGTTTCAATCCAACATTGGTAGGTGGTTGCCAAAGTACAAACCGGCCAGTCGCCACCAAACATAATCCTATCAAAGCCAAACGACTCTATCATATGATTGATATAGGGTTGGAGGTCGTCTGGTGTCCAATTTTCCCAGTTGGCTTCGTTGACTAGGCCGGATATCTTACACCACGTATCGGGCATCCCCGATAGTTCCTTGAGATAAGTAGCCCATGGTTCAATAATCTTTTCTTTGATAAACGGTTTACCAATATGACCAAGGATACACAGAACCTCCGGACACTGACTAACCAGGTTCAGTGTGTGCCTGAACTGCTCGTCCCCTTTGATGCAGAGATCGAAGTTCATATCAAATTCCGACAGTTGTTGTACACCGAGGACAAAATTTGGGTTCAGACAAAATTTGGCATCGGGCTCAAACTGAATAATTCTTCGCACACCGCAAACCAGCGGATTCTCTGCTAATAGCTGAAGATCGTCCCGTACAGCCTTACCTGTTTCAATTGGTGCCCACGATACAATACCGCGGATACGTGAATCTATATTGGCTTGCGATGCGACCCAATCGGTTTCTTGTTTAAATTGTGAAAATTCTTTTCACACTGGAGGAATACCATCTTCTCAATCTTAAGCTCTGCTGTTGCTTGCTAATCCTCAAGCAGGTAGGGTCCATTCAACTGAGGCAGATCTAACAGCCATGGGTATGATAACTGGCTGGGATCCCAGAGGTGTAAGTGTGTATCGATTATTGGAATATCTATCATACTTTCTCATCCTCCTGTAATTTGACAGGATCTTAGGTTAACAGGAAATTTGTTGGATCACAGATATTTTAGCAAAGATTGTGAATGCTGTAAATCGGGTTTCAAGGGCACGCCCATAATTTCTTATGTACTGTTTAGACTGCGCCTATCAGACTTATAAACAAGATTGCGGTCACTGGCATTCGCCGCTCTTTGACGTCTGTTTGACAAACTGATAATCTCTCGGTGATTTCTCAATCATTTTCCGATTAACTGTGTGACCGAGAGGAGTTTCAATGAACATTAAGCGTATTTCCTCGTGAAGATTTAATGGAAGGATTGAGCCATGAAGGTGCCAATCCCTTCTCTCGTACCAGATTTGGGGGACTGTAGGATTTCCAAACCAATTCCCCCTAACTCGTCCACTGTCTTCTTCTACCAGATGTCTCCATTGGTTATCATCATTACCAATCTTTTGAGGAATGCTACATCTATTATGAATGGAGATGTCATTCTGCACCAAATGGGTACGAACCATAAGATCTATAAACATATCGGTTAGGATTTGAAACTGCCTGTCGTTTTCGTTTCTATAGAAAAGGACAAATCCGATTGTGTGCTGTTAGATGATGACCTCTCTCAGCGGTAAAAGTAATTTAAAACAGTGGCGGAACTTAGGTGACCAACCATTCGGCAAGTTCCGGACAAGTTTATAGGGTTGCTATTATCTGTCGGGGCCGAGGGAGCGCCACCGCCAGAGCCTACCACGCCCATCCCCGAACCGAGTTGGTAGGACTCTGTGACTTGGTTAGAGAACCATTCGACCAACTGGGAAATGAATTAAGGATGCCCAACCGTTTCAAGAATTTGGATCATATGATCTGCCAGACATCACCAGATATTATTGCTGTCACCACTGCCACCGAGCGCCACTACGATCTATCGATGCGGGTACTAGAGTATGGCGTCAATATTGAAGTAGAAAAACCAATCTGTGTCAATCTGCTTCAGGCTGACAAGATAGTCGACAAAGCAAAGGAGAAAGAAGTACGCGTGGCGGTGCATCACCAAGGATGAGTTGGTACAGCGATGCGGGCCGTTTCTCAAGCCTTCAACGCTGGAAAGATTGGGAAATTGAGATTATCCATAGCTCCAACAAAGGGTACTATGGAGGTTACGGTTTGATCAATATCGGCACCCACAAAGTCAACGATATGTTCAAGTTAGCTGGTCCTTGCCGGAGTGTAGTTTCCCAAACCACCACCAATGGTTGTCATATCACACCTCACGATGTCCGCCAGTCTCTTGGTGGGATGGGAACGATCGTGGGACAACACATTACTGCTACGCTACAGTTTGACCGCAATGTGACAGCCACACTTTTGCACGATCAATTCTCCCCTATCAATGTTGACGGTAGCGTTATGGAATGGTATGGCAGCCATGGACGCTTGGTCCGGCATACGGATCGGGCTTGGTTCTACCACAACCGCATTACACTCCTGACGTCAGGAAAGACCACTGGCAGACTTTAGATCCTATCTATTCCCCGACTGACAATCCAGAATCGATTGTCGATAACTATTGGTTTGTTGACGAATATGTTCAGGCACTCGATCAAGGTCGGAATCATGAATGTAGTGGGGCTGAAGAACGGCACGCATTAGAGGTGATAATGGGCGTATTTGAGCCGGCGGCCTATGGTATTGGCGTGAATCTACTACAACAGAACCGTCAGCATCCACTGCACCGATGGCATCAGGAAGCTGGTTTAAGCACTCTTGATCCCATGCCTTGTGCTTACCGGGAATGGCTCAAGATGGAAACTAAGTATCAAGGTTTATAACACCGATTACAAACAGATCTGCTTGGCAGATGAAATTCCAACTAATGCTATCCAGCCGCCAGTTGATCAAGAATACGTTTTAAACCATTCTGGATTAACTCCTCGGATTGTGGTGCGAGCGGCAGCCGAGGTTGGTAGAGGAAGGCAGCCCCCATAGGTGCCGTTTCATAACCTCCGTGACCACCAAGATCGTAGTCTTTCTTAGTACCAACGTAACACTCTACTCCGTTGGTATAAGCCAAAACCATGTTATAAAGGAAGGGCGAGACCTCGTTGATATAGTGATGGTATTCAGCGAACATTTCGTGTGCTAAACCGAGAATACAAAGATTTCCAATACCAAAAGCCCGTATTGGCAATAGAACCGACGGCGGCTGGACAGATTGGCTGGTAGTTAGTAACTCGGAGAAAGCTCGCTGCCTTTCAGCATCTTTTTCCTGCTCCAGCATCTCTTGGCATCTTTCAACTGAAGGTGGCTCCTGTAGCGGAAGTTTCAACTCCACAGATTCGACTTGAATATTTTCGATTGGAATCTCTTCTCCCATAGCCTTGAGTGCCCGGCAGACAGCTAGTCCTAAATCGCGACCGGCACCACTAGCGGCATCTATACCGCTACGAAGTGGAAATCCATTAATATTGGCGCTACAGCCCTGAGCGAACATGTACACCGTTTCTTTCCCATGCTCACGCATCAACGTCTCGACGGCAAACCCCGGGTAATCGGCGCTAATCAAGGTACTTGCTCCATGGACGATCACCGGGTGAGCTGCATGGCTGAAAAGAACAGCAACCGGCTTCCCTTCCATTCGTTCAATAGACAAGACATCGACCCACGGTAATATTGCTCCATTCGGATTGGGTGCCATACTGATGCTTTGTCCATCAAAAAAGCGGCGATTAAACCCAACCTGTGTGGATTCACGACGGTACCGTAAGCGCACTGGTTCAAGGCATAAGCTCGCCTGTTTCGTAATCTCAGCAATCTTTTCGGGCAGAAAACTGTGAAAGGGTTTGTCCTTTTCTCTATCCCAAGGTCCCCATGGTATGGTAATTGGTGCACTATGAGTGTGACTGCAATTAATCATGATGTTTCCAGAGGGAATACCGGAGGACTCAGACGCGGCTTGAATCAGAATATCGTTATAGGCAAAATCGAAACCGAGATAGTCGAGAGTCAAGATGGCAATTCGATTTCTGCTGTCTGATAGCACCAAGGCCCGAGCCCACAGCGCATCGTTAACACCGGTACTCGATTGCATCGGTCCAATCAGGAAGGTGCCTTCGGCATCAGGCGTAATAACTGTCTTAGCAGCTCCAGCAATCAACCCATACCGTGCCAATTGGATCATTTGACCTCCTACCTCAGCTTCCAGAAAAATGGCCTTTTCTTCCAATCTGTACTTTTCAGCGTCTTCCACCGAAACAAAGTGAAGCTCGTTGATAATACCAAGTTTGGAAGTACCAGATACAATCTGTATGCAACCGTTGGCCTCAGTTGCACCTTTTCAAGGGCTGTACAAATTGCGGTGATTGAATAGCGGGCGTTGTATATAAGCCAGATGGATTAGATCCTGCTCAAGCCCCAAAATTCTGCGATACTGTAGCGTTGAACCTTTGTGACCGACTAATCCCATCGGCGCATCATTGTAAATACCTATTTGGCTATCAAGTTGAAACCGGATGTTCTAACACTTAATATGATTCAGCATAATATCATCAATCCGCTGTTGTAAATTCGATAACTGGTTTTAGTAAGAATTTTGCCAAGGCAAGGATATCCTTGATCCATGAATTGTTTATCTTCCGCCAACCCGAATGAAATCAATGGCTTTCTAGGCATTATAACCCTCTGCTATTTTGAAGAATATTAGTTTCGGTAAATTAAGAAATATTACAGTGCGCGATTGATATCAACTACTATCATCTTTTTTTGATCCAGCATACATTTCTTCTAGTGCCAATCTGACTTTTTGCAGGACTTCAGCCCAATCTCTGGTATCTGTCTGTCGAAATAACCTCATCCTTGGATACCATGGTGTGTCCTCTCTCTTCAACAGCCAACGCCAATCCGGTATGAATGGCAACAATATCCATACGGGTTTCCCTAAGGCCCCAGCCAAATGGGCGACTGCTGTGTCAACACTAATGACTAAATCCAATTCTAAAATGGCAGCAGCCGTATCGAAAAAACTAGTAAAGTTAACACCTAAATCGATGACGGTATAAGAGTAATTGTATCGAATGATGTCATCTCTTCTCTTTCCGACCTGTAAACTGTAGAATTGACAGGCTTCTCTATCGAATAAAACCGAAAACTGCGGTAGTTCGACAGATCGATTATTGTCATTGGGATGTTTCAGGGCGCCCGCCCAGACAATACCAACCTTGAATTTAGAACACGGGCTTAGATCAGTATAGGATCCTGGCTTGGCATATAGGTAAGGAATTTCAGCCGGGATGGATTCAAGATCTGTACCGAGTATCCCCGGCAAACTGAGTAATGAAGCATGTACATCAAAGTTAGGGGATGATTCTCCAACAGTAATTAATTTTTTTATAATATCAATATTTTTAAACAGCTTCAGCAATTCTGGTTGACATTCTACAATAATCTCAGTATCGTACTCCGCCAGTAGATGCGCATAGCGGATGAATTGAATAGTGTCACCAAATCCTTGTTCAGCATACAGAAGTATTGTTTTTCCGTTAAGCGAAGAACCGTCCCATCTTGTTTGATCACGATTTCCTATGCAAAGATCATCAGATTTCAGTCGCCATTCGTATTCCCGCCAGCCTTGCTGAAATTCGCTTTGGAGTAGTAACGCGATGCCAAGGTTTTTGTGAGCATCAGCATAGCCAGGGTTAATTTCAATAGCCTTGTGGTAAGCTTGAACAGCCTGTTTCAATTTCCCCTGCTCCTTTAGCGTGTTTGCCAAGTTATTGTGGGCTTGAGGATAGTTAGGTCTGATTACGAGAGTTTTATGATAGACTTGGATGGCTTGTTCTAATTTACCTTGTTTCTGCCATATAATCCCAAGGTTGTTGTAAGCTGCTACATAATCAGGCTGAATCTGGACGGCTTTTTGATAAGCTTCAACCGCTTTCTCCCATCTTCCCTGTTTCTGTAGAACATCTCCCAGGTTACGATGAGCTTCAGCAAAGTCGGGTTGAATCCTGAGAGCCTGATGATGAGCTCGAACCGCTGCGTCTAATTCCCCTTTCTTTTCTAATACTACGCCTAAATTATTGTGTCCCTCCACAAAGTCAGGTTGAATCTGGATGGCTTTTTGATAAGCTTCAACCGCTTTCTCCCATTTCCCCTGCTTGTGCAGAGCAACACCAAGATTATTGTAGATTCCAA
>JYMV01046143.1_pt1 | contig 13579 bp, 10 predicted proteins | sample 338911 | NCBI WGS metagenome assembly JYMV01 (sample SAMN03354496, study PRJNA234377) | hydrothermal vent metagenome | biome: Deep sea; feature: Hydrothermal plumes at the Eastern Lau Spreading Center, Western Pacific Ocean; material: Seawater | place: Tonga | collected 2009 | depth 2000 m m
TGCCATCATTATGAATGACTGTTTTTCTTAAGTATGATTCATTGGGTAATACATGTGTTTCATATTTACTTAAATAATAGTTAATAATGCCACGATCTTTGTCAATATGATTTTTGTGAACCTTTAAAAAATCAGTATATCGCACATCCCAAGGAAAAGTCCGTTTTGTCGCCGGATGAATAAAATCCTTCATGGCATTATCTAACCGCCCAAGAAAAGATCCAAGTTCAAACAGCATAAGTTGATCATGCTTTGAGTCTTTTAAAAATTTTCCATCAATAAATTTTAATCCCCGTACCCAATTAGTTTGTCCTTTATTTGCAATTTGAATAATCTCATCTCCATTTAAAGAGCATAAAGGAAGTGTTAATTCAAATTCCGGATCTACTTTTACAATATGCTGCATCACTTTATTCTGCATATCCAATTCATCAAAAGATTCAGCTGAATTTGATATTTTTAGTACAAAGGACTCTCTCTCACTTTGGATCAAAAAATTTTGATCTCTCTCGCTGCTTAAAGGATTGGCCTGCCCATTGATTCCAAATTTTGATTTGGCTAATTGTTCAGCTTCAAATGTTGAATATCGGGGAGGTGGTGTACTAAATACAGACATGATTATCCATAAAATTACAAAGGAGGATAATTATTTCAATCTAGCGCATCAATTGGAGTAGTTAATATTCGCATTAGATCATATATCCAAATAAATAAGTTGTTAGTAAGCCCCATGCGGTTCCACTAACCATGCTTAGTATTGATAGAACGATAGCATGCGGCATCCATTGTTTTTCATAGGCTGCCGTTACTGCAGGCGCAGTTGATATTCCACCTAAATTTGCCATACTAGCTATGGGTATCCACGCAGCATGGATCTTTAAATAATATGCAATTAGCATCATTCCAATGTAATGTAAAACTAACCATATAACGGATATTAGAATCAACATTGTTGGGATTTCAAGTGCATTAAAATTCAACTTTAGTCCAAGAATTGCCATAATTATTAATATTAATAATCCTCCCATTTTAAGAACAATTTTATGATCCCAAAATGATACTAAATTGCCAAGACTCAATCCAATAATTGATAAAATAACGACTTTTGATAAAAAAGAAATATCGATAATAAAAAAACATACAGCAACCAAAGCAATAACAGCTAAGGTGGCAGAGGATGATTTATTAGTGTCATTTTCTGCATAGCTTGATAACGGTGGTTTTGCTGTTGGTAGCTGTAACCATCTATTTATTTGGTCACTACGCTTAATCATTTGAAACATAAAGATCGTCCATATATTTACTAGAATATTATCCAGAACTAATACGGAAACGAATAATTCTTCTGAACAGTCGACCACCTCTTTTAGCACCAATTGACTAGTGCTTCCACCTATCCAACTCCCCACAATTGGCACTAACCCTTTCCATAATTCGGCTGACATAAAATCTGCATAAAGAGCAGGCTTAAAGATACCAATAATCTTTACTAACGCCGGAGGAAGGATAGCAATAATAAAAGATCCCGATACAAAAAGTATAATGGGTTTCAGACCAACAATTTTTAGCTGAGAAAATGACATTGCGCTCATTACAGTTAATATGGCCAAAGGTATGATGAGCCATTTGCTATAGTAATGGATGGGAGAACTACCTAGGTCTAAATCAAACGAGTGGGTAATAATTGCTGGTATCACATAAGCAAAAAGGATTGGAGGAAACCAATTGAACAATTGCTTAAGTATGGGTGAACTATTCTTTTGGATTTGAGTAATGAAAACTACCGAAAGGAAAACAATTAATATTGAAAGGTAGATTCTAAAATCCTTTATTAATTATTTTTTATAAATCAATAGGCGATACGACTTAAACTTTATAAAATTTTCACCAGTTAGTTGACCTGAAGACCATACCTGCGTAATCTTGTCTAGTTTTTTGCGATATTTCCATTTCAACAGTTTGGACAATTTTGGAAAATTAGAATTCATATAATTACCAGAGATATCAGAAATTGGTATTACTACTTCGTTTAATAATTGATTCAGAAAATCGTATGTGGGCGCCGTTTCTGCAGTAATATCAAGATTGGTAATTTGCTTTAAAGAACTCTTAGTAATCTGATTTTCAAACAAGTCCAAACGATGACCTCCCCGCATAGGACTAACACCAGTAACATTTTTATGGAATACATCACAGATCATTAAATGACCATTTTTCGGCAACATTGATACAATTTTATCAATTGATTGCTCCATTCGGACATATTGAAAGCTTTCGCTAAAAAGAATAAGATCATAAGATTGAGATACTTCCAAATCTTCAAATTTGCATACATTTATAATTGAATTTTTACCAAGTTTATCTTTGATTTTTTCCGCTAAGAATTCACTTGGCACCAAACAATCTACCTTATAGCCTAGATTAATTAATTTTTGAGCTAAGCTACCTGAACCGCTTCCTACATCTAGAATACGCTTAACGCCATCAGGTATATGATCAATAATCAATTGTGAATGACGCGCTTGTGCCCCTGCAAAGTTTTGAGCTGTTGCAGTTTTATCATCAGGCCAATATCCGTAGTGCAATTCTTCCGAATTCAAAAAAAACTTCCCGATGAGTAAACCAGCATCGAGACCCACTACTTTTGAATCGTATTTATCCATTTAGATACAATAAAGAAAATAACATTTACACTTTTACTGCTCTTTTTAATTCCTCGCTGGCACGCAGTCCTGATTCAATGGCACCATTCATCGAAGCTCTGTTGACAGCCGTGTGTTCACCAGCAAAGAATACTGGTCCTTCACGTTTTGCCAAGATCTCTCTAAAACCTTTCTGTCCAATTCCAGCCAAAGAATAACTGGCTTTCACCCAAGGGTCTTCATTCCAGTATTTTGTAACCCCATTTTCCCAGTATTGTTGTGCTTCTGGCCATATACTTGTACAGGTATTTTGAGCTATCTTCATTCTGGCATCTTCACCAGAAGTAAAAGATAGCAATATTCCTCGTGGGCCTGGCTGATCAATTGAGAAATGATATATTCTGCGAAGCGGAGTATCAGTAAAAACACGCTGACCAATAGAATTTTTCTCGTCCCAGAACCGCCGGCGATACTGCATCGCTATCTTCATCACATGGCCATATTGTTGCTTTTGAATACAATTTGTCTTTTCTGCAGAAAACCCAGGATTGATCTTTATATTTCTTAATATAGAAGCTGGGACTGCTAACACACAGTTTATTCCTTTAATTGTGGTGAGCTTCCCGTTCTCGGTTATAGTGGCAGTGACACCATTATTATCAAAAACAAGGCGTTGCAGTGGTCGATTATAATTAATTTTTGTCCCTAGTTTTTTTGCGAATGTTTTGGGTAATTGATCATTCCCGCCAAAAATGCGGCCTTCCACTGTATCTTCACTGAAAGCCGATGTCCTTGCGTTTGCCAACACCATATACAACGCAGACATTTTTGATGGTACAGAAGTTGATTCTGTCGCATTGGTGTATGTATATAAATCTATAATATCCTTTGGTGCGCCACCCTTTTTCAACATCTCTTCAACTGACATTTTGTCTAATGCCTGTACTTCGGGGGAATGTTCCCCTTTTTGTTTGACCAAATCTATCCACTTTTGAATATAGTGAACTTCCTGACCAAATAATTGTCCGCTCCGTGTTCCTTCAAATGGCAATGAATCCATCCCAGACTTCAAACCTTTCATGGTTAGATATTTTCCCCTGACATAAACACCATCATATTGTTTGGCTGGCAAAACTTTCAAATTAAACTTTTTACAATAGTCCCTTACATATGTATCTGTACTATCCACATATTCAGCGCCCATTTCAGCGTATAAATGATCAGCAAAAGGATCACGATATGTTCTAACTCGTCCTCCAGGGCGTGATTGTGCTTCCAACAAAATTACATTGTATCCAGCTTGGTCCAATTCATAAGCGCATGATAATCCAGCCAGACCTCCACCAATAACGATGATCCGCCTATCATCGGAAGAACGAGTTAAAAACGATGAAATTGTAAAGGGAGAAATGGCCGCGACAGAAGTAATCGCACCGGCTTTTTTAAGAAATGATCTTCTCGTTAATCGACTTTGATTTGTTGCTGATTCCATAACCGCTTCCTTTATTGATTGAGTGAAATTAATTCCCCAGATTGAAGGGACAAAAAGGATTCAGTCTAAGAAACGTGGAATCGTAAAATATAATATTGTACCGGTAACAAGTGCTGCGACACCTTTAAGAGCGCCAATCTCAGTTGAGATGACTCCTGATTCCTGCATCCAAGAGAGTACGGCGAACATAATTCCAAAGGAGGACAGCAAAAGCCAGATCGCTTTTCGCATTTTATTGAGCCATTATGGATTCTATTTCATCAATAGTACGAGGAATGTGTGGCCCGAGAATCCGAAATCCATCTTCAGTAATAACAACATTATCTTCTATCCGGATTCCGCCAAAATTGCGAAAGGACGCTAAAGCGTTATAATTAATGAATGCTTTGTGTTTTTCATTTAATTGCCATTGGTCAATCAAATGTGGTATAAAATAAATTCCAGGTTCAACAGTTAAAACAAATCCGGGTTCCAATTTTTTTGCTAATCGTAAATAGGCCAAACCAAATTGATCACTACGCTCACTTTTATTATCATATCCAACAAGGTCTTCACCGAGGCCTTCCATATCATGGACATCCAATCCTAACATATGACCAAGTCCGTGAGGGAAAAAAAGAGCATGCGCTCCTGCTTCTACAGCCTGCTCAGTCTCTCCTTTCATCAGTCCAATAGACTTCAGTCCTTCCACCGCAACGCGAGCTGTCGCCAAATGTGCATCTTTATAGGAGTTCCCAGGTTTACAATAATCAAAAGCAACGGCCTGCATGTTATGTACAATTTCATAAATCTCTTTCTGCGTAGGGGAGAATTTTCCATTAACGGGGAAAGTCCGTGTTATATCACTTGCATAGTGTAGTGGTGATTCAGCACCAGAATCATTAAGCGCTAATTGCCCGGAATGCATGATATTGGTATAAACATTACTGTGAAGAATTTCTCCATGGATGGTAAAAATAATCGGATATGCTAATCTTCGACCTTTTGAAAGAGCAAATCCTTCCATAGCCCCTACGATAGATTGTTCAAGCATACCGTGCTTGGTCTGACGCATGGCTATTTTATGCATTTCGCATGTTATTTCCAGCGCCAACTCAATCTCTGCAAGTTCTTCGCTAGATTTTATGGATCTTTGTCTTATTACAGCTTGAATAAGTTCTTTTGATGCACCATTATCTATCCCATTAAGTAGTTCAGAAACGAACATTTTCTGATCGGCACGATAAAGAGGTAAATAATGTACTTCCTTATCTTTTTTTTGTATAAATGTTTCTAAATCCGATGATGATATAAAACGATCTATTCCAGATGATTCAGCCATTTGTGAAATGGGAGTTCGTTCGCCTTCCCATACGATTTCATCTACAGATAAATCATCACCGAAAAGTATCGCTTCTCCTTTATCAACATCTAACACAAGACTTAGATGGGAAAAATCGAGTCCGCAATAGTACATGAAATTGCTATCTTGACGAAATGGAAGATGATTGGAAGGATAATTCATTGGAACTGGATTGTTTCCAGGAAATAGAATTAAGCCATCTTCAATACTGTTAAAAAGGTTTTTCCTTCGATTTTGATATGTATTAGATGAAAACATGAATACAAATCTATAACTTCATTTATGGTATTCTGTATTAATTTTTATTAAGCTTACATACTTCCAGGCTCTGGACAATCAACTTAGACCTAATGATATAAACATAATGTGTATAATTAGTTAATATATGTGTGTCATCAATAATTTTATCATACATAACAGTATACGATACTATACACATTTATTGGATAATCGATTTTCATCCAATTGTGGTAATATTATCAAAACTTTGTTAGTGTTTCAATCCTAAAGGTACGGATATACTTATTGATTGTTGAAATGGAATAACACGGATTTCAACTAATTTTCTGTTTTGACGATATACATGACCAAATCCTTTCCCGACAGCAATTCCCAATGTAGCCCCGAAAATTACGTCAGATAAATAATGTTTATTGTCTTGAATACGACTTAATCCACTGAGAGTTGCCATTAAATAGGCTGGGACTCCAACTTTTGATCCATATATTTCTTGGGCCACTGTCGCTGTTAAAAAACTATTCGATGTATGTCCTGATGGGAAAGATCTTTTATTGCTGTTATCAGGCCGTTCTCGGCCAACAACATATTTAATACCATAGGTAAGCAATCCGTTAGCCAGAAACGCCGAACTGGCATACTGAAATTTCTCATTCTTATTATCTGAAAAAGAGAACGCTCCCCATAATAAGAACTGTCCCGTTAATCCCCAGTAATTACCTGTATTAGCTAATTGCTTCGACATAAGACCATTGGTTTCTACATCACCTTGGAGTGATCTATCGTAATTTGTGGCAATTCCTGTTGCAATAATACCTGAAATAATTATTGTTCGATTAGTTGAAATAGAGAAAAGGTTTGCAAGTCCATCACCTAGATAAGTTGCATAATTAGACTGACTCATCAAAAAGGATGAAAGAATCATGTATAAAAAAATTGATTTAGATCGCATCTTTAATTTTCCTATAGAGAAATTAAATAAAACTAGTTGCTCATCCCCTCTACATTCATTTATGACATCAAACTAGAATTGAATAAGTTTATGGCTGCAACAAAAACCTAAATTAGCATGAATAACCATCCACTTTTGCATATAGTCCAGAATATCAAAAAATTAACTGAAATTGCCGATAACTACGATACGCCCTGTTATATCTATTCTTCTGAGAGAGTTCAGTCCAATGCAATGAGATTAAATGATGTTTTAAAGAAATATTTTCATAAATATCATATTTGTTATGCGATAAAAGCTAATAGTAATCCTCATTTGATGAAGATCATGAAGAAAACTCTTCCCTTAATTGGAGGAGATTGCTCCAGTCCAGGTGAAATTTATGCAGTAAAAAAAGCAGAAATTGATCCAGCTAATTGTATTTATACCGGGAATTATGAATCTATTACTGACTTGTCACTGGCAATTGAGGAGGGGTGTTATTTGAATTTGGACGATGAAACATCCTTTGATCGACTCGCTCAGGAAAATTTGCCAACTCGGATCTCATTCCGTCTAAATCCAGGATTTGGCAAAGGTACTTTTTCCCAAATCACTACAGCAGGTGAAAACGCGAAATTTGGAATTCCTGCCGAGAAAATTATCGGCGCTTACCGTAAGGCCCAAAATGCAGGAATTCAGAATTTCGGAATTCAATGCATGGCTGGATCCGGTGTCTTGACTGAATCATATTTCCCCAAATTATTAACTGCTATTTTAAAAACTACAAATAAAATTGAAGAGGAATTAAAAATTCAATTTGATTTTATTAGCATGGGCGGTGGACTGGGGATTCCTTATTCCGATGATGAGAAAGAATTAAACCTAGACACTGTATTTTTTGAATTATCAAAAGTATTTTATAACCAATATAAAAAAAATGATTCTGCACCAGCGTTGTGGATCGAACCAGGAAAGTACTTAATTGGAGACGCGGGCTTTATCTTATCCAAAGTGATTGGACTCAAGGATAGCTATAAAAATTTTATCGGTTTGGACGCAGGAATGGAAACGCTTATGCGCCCTGCTCTTTACGGTGCTACCCACCGTATTTATAAAGTTGGTTTTCATGGGGATCCAATTGGAACTTTTGATTTTACCGGGCCAATTTGTGAAAATACAGACCGCATAGCTGTAAATAGAGCATTCCCTGCTGCTAAAGAAGGAGACTTAATTGCTGTAATGGATACGGGCGCTTATGGTTTTGCCATGTCTCATAACTTTAATACCAGACCACGTGCTGCAGAAATACTGCTTGAGGAAACCAGTCATAGGCTTATTCGCAGGCGTGAAACCATTGAAGATATTTTTTCCAACTGCCATGTTTAATGAACTAGTTCTAGCAGTTTCCCTTCTCGCACAAGACTCGAGCGAACTACAGTTCAGGAGTATTCATCAAATTGAATTGACCTACAATAAGGCGAATTATTTAGAACCAGCCTACAAAACATATACTGGACCAGCTGATCCGATAAAAACCAGAGAAAAAGGGCCATCTAGAATGGTCTTTGGTTATCATCCTTATTGGCAGGGAACCAAATGGCAAAATTATCAATATGACCTTTTGACCACTATCGCTTATTTCTCTGCAGAGGCAAATGCAGCCGGACAACTTATAGATCTCCATGGGTGGCCAGCGACTGATCTGATTAACAAGGCTCATGCGAATGGTGTAGAAGTTGTTCTTACAGTCACACTTTTTGACGAATCAGACTTAGAAACATTATTGAGCAATACAAATAATCAAGAAAATTTAATTAAGAATCTAGTGTATGAAGTAAAGCGGGCTGGTGCTGATGGGGTGAACGTGGATTTTGAAGCTTTTCCAGCTTCTCAAAAATCTAACCTGGTCACTTTTATTAAGAATCTCCGGAGCGAACTTAAGCGTGAAATCTCCCATGCCAAGGTCACACTTGCTACACCAGCAGTAGACTGGAATAACGCATGGGATTTTAATGCTTTAGCTAATGAAAGTGACGGATTATTCATTATGGGATATGATTACCATTGGCAAGGCAGCTCTACAACCGGGTCTGTTGCTCCACTTAATGGTGGATCTTATAATATTACCAACACGGTGAATACATATCTTTCTGTTACAGCAAATAATACAAGTAAAATTATCTTGGGATGTCCCTATTACGGTTACGAATGGCCGGCTAGTTCAGGAGAAAAAGGTGCCAGCACCACCGGTGATGGAAGCGCTGTTATTTTTTTAACAGCTGAATCTAAAGCCCTCTCTTACGGAAAAATCTGGGATAATATTTCTGAAACGCCCTGGTATAAATACCAAAATCCGGGATGGTTTCAAGCCTGGTATGATGACAGCCTTTCTCTTTCAAAAAAGTATGACCTAGCCTTATCAAAAAATTTAAAAGGCATCGGAATATGGGCTCTGGGATATGACAGTGGTTACGATGAATTATGGGAATTAATAAAAGTGAAACTGGGCGCCGAAACAGCACCATCAACGCCTATGAATATCTCAGTTACTAATTTAGGTAGCGGCGTAGCATCAATCGATTTTACCGGTGCAGACAGAGCAACATCTTTTCAGGTAACAAGAATTTTTCTCAATTCAGACCAAACGGAAGATTTAGGTTTGTTTACCTCCCCCCCGATTCTTTTACAAAACCTAAATCCAAATATCCCATATTACTTAAAAGTCAAAGCTATAAATGAATACGGCGATAGTGATTACGCAGAAGTGCTAGGCGTTGTTACTTCTACAACCATGCCTAAAGTATTAATTGTAAATGGTTTTGATCGAGTGAACGGGACAAAAAACACATTTGATTTTATACGTCAGCATGGTGATGCAATTCATAATGGAAAATACCCTTTTGATTCTGCAAATAACGAAGCTGTAATGAATGAACGGATAAAAATCAGCGACTATTTAATTGTAGACTGGATACTAGGTGAAGAAAGTTCAGGCACATCTACCTTTTCGGAAAAAGAACAATCCTTAATTCAAGCTTTTTTGAAAGGTGGCGGGCGATTATTCGTATCTGGATCGGAAATTGGTTATGATGTTTCGGAGAAAGGGAACGTAACAGACCAAGTATTTTATGAAAAATTTCTAAAAGCAAACTATTTAACTGACGCAGCTGGAGGAAAACAAGGCACATATAACGCAACTGGTGTCACTGGTACATTCCTGGAAAATATTTCATTATCATTCGATGATGGGACAAATGGCACTTACGATGTTGATTGGCCTGATGGAATAAAACCTGTCGAAAATGCGAATATTATACTAAAGTTCGATGACGTGGATTATGATACGAGAGGTGGCGCCGGGATAGCCTATTTAGGTGGTTTTGATGGTAGCCCTGTCTCTGGAGGATTAGTCTATCTGAGTATCGGATTTGAAACGATCTATCCAGAAGAGAAACGAAATGATATCATGGTTAGGATTATGGAATACCTTGATGGGCCTATTGCTTCTGTAGATGGTGAAATTGCTCAAATTCCAAAAAAATTAAATATATCAGCTCTATATCCAAATCCATCTAACCGTTCTATATCAATTGAATTCCAATTATTTGAAAAAACCCCAATCGCTTATTTATTTATCACAGATATCATAGGTAGAGAACTTGTTAGGATTTCTGTTCAGCCTTTGGCTACTAGAAATCAGAAATTCATTTGGAATGGAAAACTGCCTAACGGTTTGGAAGCACCATCAGGATTGTATTTGGTAAATCTATCACAAGGACAGAAGATTTTCACCAAAAAATTCACTTTATTAAAGTAATGAAAAATAGTTTCCCTTTTCTTATACTATTAATAATTGGTTGTAGCACACCACCAAAATCAATCCATCAAGTTCAACAGAAACAGGAAAAAATAGATAAACCTGTAAATCTGGCGAAAGTCAAGGTGGGGTTAGATGTCCTATTAGATGATCGATCTGAATTGATTACCAATAAAAAAGTTGGGCTAGTGACTAACCAAACGGGTATAGATAGAAATGGGGCCCCCAATTATGAACGTTTCCTTGGGCTAGAGGATGTTAATCTTAAAATCATCTTTTCACCGGAGCATGGTTTGTTTGGAGAAGCAGCAGCAGGTGAAAAAGTAGAATATAATGGCCAATTAAAACGCCTACCTGAAGTGGTGAGTCTATATGGTGAAAATCGCAAACCGACCCAAGCACAATTGAAAGGACTTGATTTGATCATTTATGACATTCAAGATATTGGTGCTCGATTCTATACCTATATTTCCACTCTTGGTCTAGTTATGGAAGCTGCAGGAGAAGCTGGTGTAGAAGTGATGGTTCTTGATCGCCCAAATCCAATAGCCGGGAAAAAAATTGAAGGACCTTTATTGGCTCAAAAACATAAATCATTTGTTGGGTTCTACCCTATCCCCATTAGATACGGCATGACAGTAGGGGAGTTAGCTCAAATGATCATTGGGGAAAATTGGATCGATATAAACCCTGATCTCACTGTTATTCCTGTCAGGAATTGGAACCGATCGATATGGATGGATGAGACAAATCTACCCTGGGTAAAACCATCTCCAAATATTCCTGATTTGGCAACAGCAATCGTTTACCCAGGTATGTGCTTGCTGGAAGCAACAAACCTAAATGAGGGACGTGGCACTCAAAAACCTTTTAAGCAAGTTGGTTCGCCATGGGTCCAGAAAAGAGATCTTGCGATCGCCTTAAATAATCTAAACCTCCCTGGGGTGGTCTTTAAACCTGTAAGTTATACACCAATTGATATTCCTGGAATGGCTATTGATCCAAAGCATAAAGAGCAGCTTTGTGAAGGCGTTGAACTCATGGTTACGAATAGAAATAAATACAATAGTGCATTAGTGGGAGTTCATGTCATCAATGCTATTCACCAACTTTATCCGAATCAATTAACAATTAATGAATCTGCAATGGCCCGGCTATGGGGACAGGATGGATTTAGTGAAGACCTAAATAAAGGAAAGATTTTTTCACATTTAACTAACAATGATTTTTTTAAAAATCAGTCTCAGAAATATTACATATATGATTAAATCCATTAAATTTCAAACTATAATTTTCCTTCCTCTATTCGGGTAAGAAATAACCGTGAAGTATGAGCCACTTTTAACCGAAAAACGATTGGAGAGGAAAAAAGGATGAACCAACGGCTCATTAATATTATTCTGATTATTCTGCTCAATGGATGTATACAAGAACCCATTCAAGAGCCTTACGTGGTCGTTCTTGGTATCGCTCAGGATGGGGGCGTACCTCACGCAGGCTGTCAAAAAAAGTGTTGTATTGATCGATGGAATGATCAGGCCAAAAAACTATTAGTAAATTGCCTTGGGATTGTCGATCCAAATTCAAATGAAACGTGGATGATCGAGGCAACTCCTGACTTCCCAAAACAATTTGAAATGCTCACAAATAATAATCCTAAGAAGTTCAAAGGTGTTTTTTTAACACATGCCCATATTGGTCACTATTCAGGACTCATGCACCTTGGACGAGAAGTTATGGGTACAAAGGAAACACCTGTGTACGTTATGCCCAAAATGGGCAAATTTCTAAGAACAAATGGACCTTGGAGTCAATTAGTAGATTTAGAAAATATTAGCCTGAGAACAATTAAAAATGGCAAACCAACCGAATTGAACAAAAGAATTTCGGTTACACCATTTCTTGTTCCTCATCGAGATGAATTTTCAGAAACAGTGGGATATAAAATTAAGGGCCCGAACCGATCACTTATTTTCATTCCCGATATTGATAAATGGGAAAAATGGGATAAAGACATTAACCAAATTGTATCCGAAAACAATTATACCCTAATGGATGGATCTTTTTTCACAGGTGATGAACTCCCTGGTAGGGACATGACCGAAATTCCCCACCCGTTTATCATAGAAACGATGAAATTGCTAGAATCCGTTAAAGATAAAACGGGCATTCATTTTATCCATTTGAACCATACTAACCCTGCATTGACCGATAATTCCAATGCTCAAAACCAAATTAAAAATGCGGGTTTTAACATAGCACAGAGAGGACAAGCCTTCAAGCTATAAGAATTTACAGTAATGAAAAAGTTAATAAATATCCTAGCTCAAACAACATTGTTATGGATGATTGGGTGCGATTCAAAACCTACTACTGATGATTTGGGTTTGGTCCCTTTACCTTCTTCAATTTCAATAGCAAAAAGGCAAACGTTAATAAATAGCCAATGGGCTGTTACCCAAAATGATAGACATAAAGATCTTAATTCACTAAAAGAAACATTATCGGAAAATCTTTATTCTGATTATGGATTATTAGTTTCAGATTTTTCCAGTAAAACAATCAACTTGAATGTAATTAAAGATAATAATTCCTACGGTGAAGAAGGATATCATTTAAGTGTTAGCGATCAGACAGTACAAATCAATGCAGGAACACCAAATGGTATCTTCTATGGGATTCAAACATTTCGCCAGTTATTGGACTCTGGCAAAAAATCTAATCAGGATATTCAAATTAATCAAATTGAGATCAAAGATAACCCGCGATTTAAATGGCGAGGTATGCACTTGGATGTTGGACGCCACTTTTTCGATATTGGATTCGTTAAACGATACATTGATTACATTGCCATGCATAAAATGAATATTTTTCATTGGCATCTTACTGAGGATCAAGGATGGCGTGTTGAAATTGATGCTTATCCAAAATTAACGAATATCAGCGCTTTCCGCGATGAATCATTAATCGGCCATTATAGTGATAAACCACATCAATACGATGGAAAACGATATGGAGGGTATTATACGAAAGAAGAAATGCGGGAGGTCGTCGCTTATGCACAAAAGCGTTATGTCACCGTAATCCCTGAGATAGAAATGCCAGGCCATACTCG
>JYMV01024016.1_pt1 | contig 13577 bp, 13 predicted proteins | sample 338911 | NCBI WGS metagenome assembly JYMV01 (sample SAMN03354496, study PRJNA234377) | hydrothermal vent metagenome | biome: Deep sea; feature: Hydrothermal plumes at the Eastern Lau Spreading Center, Western Pacific Ocean; material: Seawater | place: Tonga | collected 2009 | depth 2000 m m
CGTTCTTTATGAAATGGATTTTCGTTATATCCTTTTCCGAGTAAAGCCTATAACCAGCTTTGGAACGGGGTGGGGGATTGAGCAGTCGGCATTTTTCGTAATAACGGAGCGTCGCTATATGAATTCCGCATTTCTTGGCTAATTCTCCCCGTTTCAGTTTTACATTCATGATTCAATCTCCTTTCATAATACGAGTATAAACCCTGCACTATGGTTCAGAGTCAAAAGATATTTTTTCGAAAATGGATTCGAATTAGCCAATCCACTCATTGAACCAGGAGCAATGGTCTCAAAATTGGAGGGGAAAATTTCTTTTATGGTATAAATTATACATTAAGGAAGGCGGATTCAACTCGCAAGTCCAACAGTTAGCAATGGTTTCTTTTTGAAAAATCGCTCATGGGCCAAGCTGAAGAATGGCAACCTTTGAACACCAGGATCTTTCGGTTTCGTGGATTTTTCTAAATTTAAATTCAAAGTGGGTAAACATATTTTTTCCCGAAAATTTCGGTGCGGGTGCCGGAATAGAATTTCGATACTAAGCCATATTGATTCTATCTGAATAGATTGTTTTATTTATGCCCGTTTGTTATTCTGAGCCTCGATATGGAAACGTCAAAGCGAGAGCCTCTATTACGGGAATTAAAAAATTACCTCATCCATTTAAAGGACCAGGGGTATACAGAAATCCCCTGCGAGGCGGATTGGTTTGCAAACGTCCAACAGGGGACCGCCCCTCAAGAATTACATTCATCTCTGTCGCCAAACGAAATGGTCTCAAAAAATAATAAATCCCTGACTGCGGTACAAACAGAGCTGGGCGACTGCACCCGTTGCAAACTTTCCGAGGGAAGAAAAAATATCGTGTTTGGCTCGGGCAACCCCAATGCCGACCTTGTTTTTGTGGGAGAGGGGCCGGGTGCTGATGAGGACGAGCAGGGGTTCCCATTCGTAGGCCGGGCAGGGAAAAAACTGACAGAAATTATTGAAAAGGGAATGAGCCTGAATCGGGAAAAGGACACCTATATCTGCAATATCGTCAAATGCCGGCCGCCGGGCAACCGCGATCCCGAAGCGGATGAAATTTCCGCCTGCAAACCCTTTCTGATCCAGCAATTAAAAGCCATCAAACCTAAAGTCATTGTCGCTTTGGGGAAACCCGCAGCCTCAACCCTTTTGGGGAGGAACGTGCCCATCACCAAGGAACGAGGCACTTGGCATGAATATGAAGGAATCAAGTTAATGCTTACATATCACCCGGCCTATCTGATTCGGTTTCCTACCCTGGAAAACCGCAAGGCCGTCCATGAAGATATTAAAAAAGTTTTGAAAGAACTGAAAAAATGAATTCAGTACAGGAAAAGGTGAGTCGGCTCAAAAAGAATATTGAGCAGGTCATTTTTGGAAAAAGCGAGACCATTGAATTTGCGATCACCTGCCTTCTCCAAAGGGACATCTACTCATTTTTGAATTAACTTTCCCCCTTGAAATAATTAGGAGCCTTATTCAGGCCGTCTTCATAGCCGCTGGAATTGCTGACTTTGCCCAAATAGCTTTTGGCCTGAACTTCATGTTCAATCGTGTACTTGGAATCCCATTTTTACCGTTTGAGAATACTTTGGGAAAAGTATTTGGCGGGGATTTCGACATCGAATTCGATGACATCAAACTTGTAAGTAGTTTGGGTATTCTCCTTGAGCATGTCGAGGAACACCATGGTGCGGGGAAACAGACGGTTGCCAATTTTTTCGTAGTCCTTGAGCAGGATCCTCTTCAACAGTTTTCCGCTTTTCGCAAACCGCTCCTCTTTCAGGACAATCCGCTTCTCCTGGTTAATCCAGGCTTTTCTTGTCTGATAGGTCGTTTTTTTGTTCCGGGCGACCAAATGTAAAACAGCGCACAGGGTTCCCGAAAAATCCTCAAAGCCCTCCAAAGTCGCGGAATAAGAATGACTCAATTTGTGGTCTTCCATCATGTCCTCGTAAGAGAGATCGCTACCCATCATCGACTGCCGGAGAAGATGGCCGGCTATCAATATCTTCCTGTCTGTACGCGGGGTGTACATCCAGAGTTTGCCGCCAATCTTGAGCATTTTAGTTCCCTTTTCACGGGCCGGTGACTTGTAATGACTATATGAGCGTGTCACCCCCTCCATCCACGAGTCCTGGTTCAAGGTACGCACTTTTCGTCCGTTGTCAATAATGAGCCGACCTGTAATAAATTTTGTGTCTGCCCAAAGATTTTTGTCCACCAGTTCCAAAAGTTTTTGCGCGTTGATTTTTTCCGCAATACCAGGGTCTACTAAACAAAAAAAGAAGACCAGAACAAAACTGGTAGCGAAGGAAATTTTATTTTTTATGATAACCATAATTCTTAACCCGCTTCCAGTTCGCGGAACAAATTGGCTTCCGAACGATTAAAAATGGCCATGCTGGCTACAAGTGTTCCGGCGACACTGGCAAAAATGCCGGGCACTATACCCTGTATGACAGCGCCAGCCGTGAGTCTTGCGCGAACAACATCGTTGATCATCATACCGGTCTGAGCAAAATTATCACCCATATTGATTCCCACTTCCTGTAAATACCAGGTAAATCCCGCCCCGAAAATTGACCCTGTTATCGCACCTAAAACTCCTATCAGCAATCCCTCTACGCCAAGGTTGAATATCAGTTTCCAATGAGACTCTCCAAAAGCAAGACGAAGTCCCATCTCCCCATAGCGGTGAATGCCGCTTAGAATACCGGCGTTCCAAAGAACCAGAATCATAAGAAAAATAAAAATACCCACCACGAACCCTTTAATGACCCAAAATTTATCCATAATTGCCCCGATGTTCTGCTGATCCCCAATACTGAGCACGATGGGAAAATCATCTTTCGCCCAGTCTTTCGGTGGAGATCGCATCCAATCCACCAACCTCTCGTTCATGTCCTGCTTGACTTCTTCATAACGATCGAAGTCAGCACTGGGAGGAAAGTATCCCAGCCAGTCCGTAACCATATCTTCCATATAAAAAGTATTCTGCGCATCGGCCAGATCAACCAGTACCATTTTTTTATCCATAGCGGCGATCCCGAACCGGACCAGACCCGCAATCTGATAATTATCCGTCACCAGCCCGCCATCGAAAGACTGCCCGATTAATGTAACCGTCTGTTCCACCGAAACACCTAGAACCTCTGCCAGTTGAATCCCCATCAAAATTTCATTGAATCCCTTGGGGAGGGTTCCCTCGACCAGGGAGGATTTCAACCGGAGGCGTTGTATCTCATTGGAGTCCGGCGATTTCAAATCCATCGCCATTCCTACCACTGGAGTTTGCGAGCGCGTTTCGCCCTGTTCATCGGGGACATCCAAAATCGCTCCCCAACGGATTCTCGGCGACCAGTTCATGTCCGGCGCAGAGTGCTTCACCAACCAGTCATGGGTTTCCTGCTGGTTGGCCAGAGCACGGTCCAGAGGACGCAGATGCTCCTCATCGTAATAAAGCCGGTTCACCAGGCGCAAGTGGCCGGAATCGAAATTGGCAGTCGTGTCGATCATGCCCATGAAAACCCCTTCCATGAACCCCACTAAAGCGACGACCAGGGCCACCCCGACCGCCACAACGGTAAACGGAAATATAAATCGTGATTTATCGCGGAACAGCCCACGAAACCAAAAACCAATCAAGTGATCGCCCTCCCCCGCAAGGCCAGAGTTGGATCCAGGCGGGTGATTTTCTTAACCGGCACCCAGGCTGAAACGATGATCAAGGACATAACAATAAAGACCGAAACTAAAATTTCCCTTGGCTGGTAATCGGGATAAACAGTTTCCCTAACCGGGAACGAGGCTTCGCTTAAATGGGTCACATCAAACCCGACTCCCTGAAACCAGATAAAAAAAGGTACCCCCAGAACCACCGCTAGCCCCAAGGCCCACAATGCCGCGATTACACCCTCCAATGTGAATATTCTGACAATCCATTGGGGTTCCATGCCCAGGGCCATCAGGGTTCCAATTTCTTTCTGCCTTTTGAAAATATTCAGGATTTGCGTATTGAACACACTGGTGCAGACCAGAACCATCAATATTCCCCAAAGGATCTTAGAATTAATTCGATCCTGACGTAACATGGCCAGAAGATCGGCCATAAGCATTTCTATTCCTTGAAACTCGAATCCCTGCACCTGGCCCAAATACTCACGAACTGCCACCCAACTCACTTCCCCCTCCCGGTCGGTCATGGAACGCAAATGATCCAACCGCAACCAGACCACCCCATCATCGATCCTAGGATTAACGATGTCTCCTACATCGACAATCAAAACATCGCGGGCATCCACCGCGCCCCCCTTATCGCGCCACTTCAAAACCACCGTATCGCCTTTTTCCAAATGAGCTTTTCTGGCCATTTTGACACCTACCACAGCCGGAATCACCTCTCCCGGCTTGTCCTCAAAAGATTTCAAGCCCGCCAGCGGTAAATTGAGAAGAGACTGATCCATTGCGATTCCCCGCAACTGGACTGGGTATAACCTTCGGTTGGGATAAAGCTGACCCTGCTGGACCAATACTTCCGCTTTGTCTCTTACCAAAAGACCGTCCAACACTTCGGGCACGGGCATTGTAAGATCCTCCCATTTTGTTGGTGTGAGAATATCAAATCCAGGAACCCGGTAATGGCCGCCCCCAACATCTGTCGACACTAGATTCCGCGTAGCCTGAGCTTGGAATCCATTTAATAGAGACAGCATGAAAATAAGAGCGACGATGGACAACGCCGTCACCAGCACATTCAAAAAAGCCCGCAACCCCTGACGGTAGAAATTCTTATTGGCAATGCCCCAGTTCAAGTTTCTATCTCCGTGCCATTTCTACGCTTGTCCCAGCTTACCCTGCCGTCTTCCAGCCGAACTTCCCGCCGGATATAGCGGGTTACCTTTTCATCGTGAGTGGAAAAAATCACTGCCGCTTTATATTCATGATTGAGTTCCCGCATCAGCTCTAAAATCTGGTGCGAGTTCTCCGAATCGAGATTGGCGGTCGGCTCATCGGCAAGAATCAACAGAGGGTCTTTGACCAATGCTCTGGCTATCGCCACCCTCTGGCATTGTCCTCCCGACAACTGCGCCGGTTTTTTAATGATCTGATCCATCAAACCTACCTTGGCGACCATGTTCTCAACCCGTTCCCGGACATGGCTTTCTTTTAGTCCATTCAGGATTAAGGGAAAGAGGATATTTTCATAAACCGAGTAGACCGGTAGCAGATTATAAGTTTGGAAAATAAAACCAATATTTTCCCTGCGATATGCCGCCAATTGTTCTCGGCTCATATTTTCCAGGCTGGCTCCTTTGAAAAGGACTTTCCCCGTTGTTGGGCGATCCAATCCTCCAATTAAATTCAACAAGGTGGTTTTTCCGGAACCGGAAGGCCCGACAAATGACATGAACGCGCCCTTTCCCACCTCCAGGTTGACATCATTCAAGGCAGTGAAGTTTTCTTCCCCAACCTGATAAACCTTGGACACTCGTTCGAGTGTAATTAAAGGTTCACTCATTTAATAACGTCCCTAAAAATAATTTACCAGCGTCAAACCCACTAAAGGTTCCGTCCCGTTAAATCCATCGGTTTTGCGAAACAAGCGTCCATCTTTTTTTCCTGACTTTAAAGTGCCTCCCACCCGTCCGTGAAGATAGAGAAACAAAGTGTCGGTCAGCGCATATTCAATTTGCGGTACGAGTTGAAAACTTTCATCCCGCAAATCATAAAGTCCGAACAACTGCCATTGGATGTCAATGCCCACCGGCTGGTCGAGAGAAATACCAATTTGCTGAAAGGTTCGTTGCCCCTTCAAGTCAGAGAGATTGAAATCCCTTTGCCGGGTAGTGAAAAAATATTCCGCCAAAACATGCAGTCCCTCGCCTATATCAAAAGTATAGTCCACCCCAAAAACCGTATCGAACTGAATCGGAGCGGAAGGTTTCATTTCAATATCCAAACGGCTTTCATTCCACAAGCCAAATCCCTTTTCCCCTTTCAAATGATATCCTATCTGAACCATTTCCTGATTGAAACCAGGCAAACGCTCCAAGTCAGATTTTGGGTGATATTGAAACACCACTCCTGCTTCGATATCCTTCAGCAGCATCTCTCCACGCATTCCAAAAATCAAGGCATTATCTTTTTTCGCCGGAATCAGCCATCCTTCAACAAGAGCCGTTGCAGACAGGAACTGAGTGGCACGCACACCATCCACCCCACGAGTCTCCGGGACAACACCGGTCACATCCCGGGTATCAAAAAGTCCCAGTGGCCGGTATATGATTCCGGAACCAAAAAGAATTTTTTGCCGCCCACCCCGGATTTTAAATTTTCCATTATCCAGGCGAAGCCAAGCACGGAAAAAATCCACATCCGTTTCCCGGCGAAGTCCCGATTGCACACTGGGGCCATCCGCCTGTTTCGCATCGGCAGACAACTCATAATCAAGAACCCAACCGCCTTTTTCGATTAAGCCTCCCAGCACTCCCAGTCGCAAATCCAATTCGCTATCAAAATCTTTATGAAAGGAAGGACTGTCAACATAGCTACTACCCGCCTTCAACCTGCCCTCAATATCCGCATCAAACGCCCACAAAGCCGAATTGAAAAGAGGAAAAAACGTTAGCAGAAAAGACAATTTTAGGAAATTTGATTTCAACGTATACAGGTGGAATTAAAAATGGAAAGAATAGCGTTACCATAATTACCGAAGCCCGTTACCGGTTCTTTGTCGCCACAGCCACCAAATGCTCAGGTTTACTTAAGAATAAATTTTTATAAATCCTCTTTAAGACGTTTATCAAGAGCCTTGTCATAGTCACTGTCTTTATATTCTCCAGCATATTCAACGCATGGATACTTTCCACATTAAAATTATTTTCCATCAAGAATTTTCCAAGGGAATCGGAGTTCCATGTTCTGACATGTTGACTTCGGTACCGGACATGTTCACATTGCGAACAGCAAATCTGATTTTTTTCAAGATCCTCGTCATCATGAGCAGGGTGATAGGCGCGGAAAAAAGCGACCAGATTTTGGACAACACCGCGAACATTACGGCGCGGTCCACTTTCAACCACTTTAAAAATTTAATGAAAACGTCCAATAGAAATGAAATTCCTAAATTTGATTTGAGCCAACTCTGCGTCAACGGTTATGAAGCCGGGAAGGGAAACAAAACTCCTTATTTATAAAAAAGATCAATTTTTCAACTTAAAAATCAAGTAATCCTTCTAATTATTTTCCCTGATCATTTTTGGAATACTCAAAAAAAGTTCCTCCCACATTCGAGCCACTTTATGGATAGAAAATCTACGGGTTATTTCACTAGCATTTTTACCAAGGCTTGCCCTCAAACCAGCATCCTTCATCACCTTTTCCAAGGTAACGGCCAACTCTGCAACGGCTCCCGGAGGAACCAGGATTCCATCATATCCATCACGGATAATCGTTCCTGGGCCACTTTGGCAATTAAAACTAATAACTGGCAGTCCGCAAGCCATCGCTTCACATAAAACATTAGGAAAACCTTCAAACTGGGAGGATAAAACAAACAGATCAGATTCTCTCATTTTTTCATGTGGTTTGCGCGTTACTCCAGGGAAACTCACCTTTCCAGTCAAACCTAATTCTTCCGTTAGATATTCCAATTTTTCTCGCTGATCACCTTCCCCCCAGATAACAAGCTTCCAGTCTGGACAACTGTTAACCACCTTGACAAAGGCCATTAACAATAAATCAAATCCCTTTTCCTTACTAAGTCTACCAATTGCTATTAATGTTTTCGTATCCTTAAAGGTTGTCGTTGGGGAATCAATGTTGCAATTTTCTAGAGCTATTACTGGGTTTGGAATGACCCTTGACCGACGTTGTATTTCTGGTGAAAAAAAGGAAAGACTTATCTCTGTCTGGACCACCACACAACTGGCTCGGCGATAAGCCCAATTCCTTAATCCTCCCCATAATTTTCCCATTTGATGATACTTAGGATGGGTCCTTTCTGCAGCGATAACTGGAATTGCAAGGCCAATCGTTGATAGAACAGTGAGAATATTTGTCAAGTCTAGAAAAGGAATCACAACATCCGGCTTATTTTTCAGTATAGCTTTGCGAAGAATCCAAGGGCGCAAAAACGGAATTGTCAATGACCTAAGAAAACCTTTCTGGTGCCTCATAATGGATAGTGGTATCAGCTGAACAGAAAGACGGAGTTTATAAAAGGAAGGAGAACTCCCGTCATCAAATGTCAAAACCGTAATAGACCAGCCTTGATCAGATAAGAAGTTTACTAAAATAGATAATTAACGTTGAGCACCTCCCTCTGACATCTTGTAAATTATGAAAGTCAGCCGCCCTTTTGGCGGCCGCGAACTCTCTAGCTGAGGCAAACGGCCTTCCTGATTCGGCTCTAAAACCATTCAAGTGGGTTTCCAGATTTCTTTTATAATTTTCCAGCGATTGCCTTCATTTTTCCAGATCAGTTCTTTCCGGCCTATATCTGAAACCCTGTCTGATTTGAAATCCTGGACAAATGACATTTCAATGGTCTCATCGTTTTGCTTCATTTGAATATCGCTAACCTGGATGGTGATCCCTGAGTTTCGGCTCAAAGCAAAGCGGCGTTGTGATACCCACTCTTTGCGGGATATTTTTGGATCTTTAAAGTTGTTGGAATAAAAAGACAGGTAGGCGTTGACATCTCTCCCCTGCCAGGCTTGCAGCCAAATCAGGAACTGAGAGACCACAATATCAATGGGGTCTCCTGGATCTTCCGAATCAGGAGGGCCTTCCTGCGAAAGGATAACCATGGCAGAAATTCCCTGGTTTTTCTTCAGATCCCGGACAACTAGCCGGGCCTCTTCTTTAGAGGGATAAGGCCCAACACGAACCTTGTACCATTGGGAATTTTCTCCTTTTACGACAAAAGGCGTATACCCTCTCTTTTTGATACGGGATATAAAACGTTCCGCATTCTTCTCTTCATGGAATGAGTTCAACTGAACCGTCCATCTCTTTTCAGAGTTGGCCATTACCAACGAAGCAAAGGCCCAAAGCCCAAATACAGCTCCCATTAATATTGACTTGTGTTTATGGAAAGAGAACATTGTAGTTGCTCGATCATCCATGATGGCGATAAGAAGGAACCCAGCGCAGTAGACTCCAAAATGCACTAAAACCTATTATAAAACATAAATTTTTTAAGGGGATCTCTATTTATTGGGTAATTCTCTCTAAGGCAACCACTAGCCGTGTAGCTGTGATTGATGTCCTCGTCCCTAACCTTCATGCCCCGAATGGGGTAGCAGGGTTGCAACTAGCAATAACTCATTAAGCCGAGTAAACGTTTTCCGCATGTGATATTACTTCATTGGCCTTCATGCCCTGCAAGGGTAAAACAAAAATATGGCAGTTTGCCTCCGGTGGCTCGCCGGTGGCCAAAAGCAATTTCCAGAGATGCCCTTAAGGCCCACCCCTGGGTTTTGAAGGATTTTTGAGAGGAAAGCGAAAAGTGGTTTTTCAGTTCTGGATTAAAATAAAAACTGGCCTCCTCATTTAAAGCATTTTTTTAATGTGTGACACTAATTGATCAGCGCTAACGGACGGAGCCCGAGCATTTAAAATACCCTTTTGGTCAATAATTAAAATAGTTGGCATATCCCTTTGCGAATAAGACTGATAAACCCCTTTCAAAGGATCAATCAAATAGGGGAACTGCACCTTTGCCGGGAACTTGCTGAGGTATCCCGCAACAGCCTCCCTGGAATCTCCATTGGTATTGATCCCCAATATCACCACTTGATCTTCACTCAACTGGTCTCTCACCTTATTAAATTCCATGGCCTGGTTCATGCAGGGAACACAAATATGGAACATGCCTATTAGAACCACCTTGCCTTTAAAGTCCGACAACGCTACCTGTTTTCCATCCATGGACTTCAAAGAAAATTCAGGAGCTTGCTCCCCGGCTGAAGGAGCCCCCGCAAAAACCGGAACAACCGCTAAAATTATTAAAACTAATGACAAAAATATTTTCCGCATGACGCACTCCATTTCATGGAATATTTTATTAGGAAACCCTATCTTAAGAGAGGGTAGCTTTTACCATTAAGTCCATTTTAAATCAGGCCAAACTAATTTAAAAGGGATTTCAAAGACACGGGAAAAAGCTACATTTGGGAGCCAAAACTCTTCCTTGACTTGATAAGGATTTTATACTAAAAAACAGGGGTAATCCTTTAATTCTCCGAGGCTTTGCTTTAGATACGAGCTTTAGTCTCAAGATAATAGTTTTCGTCTAAAGAGACCTCATCCTTTGCAATACACGCCTCGGATTATTCTTTTTTCAAAGAGTTAGGTTTACAATAGATATTTAAACGATAAATTGAGAAATCCCATTGAAAGTACATTAGTAGGCGTTGGTTTTATTGTCAAACCTCGCTCTTTTGTCAAAGAAAAATTGAAAAACTACGAATCCCCCCCCTTTCAAGTTGCTAACTTTTGATACGAGGGTTTTAAGAATGAAAAAAACATTGCTCCTCCCCACAGTGTTGCTTGCTCTGGCCACCTTATTAGCCTTCTCCCTTCCGGCTATTGCTTATCAGGAAATTAATGTTGAGAACGGAGGATCAATACAGGGAAAAGCAAAAATGTTTGGCAATATGCCCCATGCCCGTTATTACCATCTGGTTTTGTTCCCCAACATCGATATGTGCGCGGAAGTAGATATCGATGATGAAATGAACCGGGTTCTTGATGATTTTAAAATTTCAGCGGATGGTGGACTCAAAGATGTGGTCATCACTCTGGAACGTGTCGAAGCCGGAAAGCCATTCAACAAAGAACCTATAATAATTACTTCTGAAAACTGTAAATTTTTTCCGGATGTCAATGTTATACGGCAAGGAGAAACTTTTAAGATAGACAATCTCGATGCGGTCATGCATAACAGCCAAGTCTATCAAAAAGAAAGAGGGAAAATCCTGCTAAATATCCCCATCCCTGCTGAGGAAGTTTCTTACGGAAAAGTCAATTTTCAAAAGAAGTACAAGATCATGCAAATGATTTGTGGAATGCACGAGTTCATGCAGACCTGGGGTTTCCGGGTCCAAAACCCCTATTATTTCATAACCGATCTGGATGGAAACTTCAATATCGGAGATATCCCGCCGGGAGAATATGTAGTTAACGCCTGGCACTATTTGATGAAGCCGCAAAAAAGGAAAATCAAAATCGTCGCAGGCGCAACAATTGACCTGAATTTCGATTTTGATGGCGATAAGGTTGCTCGACCTTTTTACGAAACTATCAAATCTGGAAGAATCAAAAAAGACGCGGTTTACCCGGGAACCGCTAAAGGAAAAGAATTGGGGCGCTAGCTTGATGCCATTGAAAAAATCCGGGATTTTTTACTGGCTTGGTGTGTTTCATCTGCTCCTTTTATATACTCTGACAACATCTGCCCCCACATGGGGGTTCACCCCCCCTCCTTCTGAAGATGTTCCCAAAACCTTTACCCTTATAGGTAAACAGATCGCCCTTAATAACCTGAGTAATCCTTACAAAAATGACCCCAAAGCCCTTAATAAGGGCGGTGCCTTATACACAAAGCATTGTATCTTCTGCCATGGTGATCTACTTGACGGTAACGGCCTGTTTGGAAAAAGTTTTTCCCCACCTCCGGCTGATTTCACCCAGCTCGACTCAATCCTCTCCCGGCCTCAGGCTTATACCTTCTGGCGTATCATGAAAGGAGGTAAAGGACTTCCGGAAAAATACGAACCCTGGAACTCTGCCATGCCAGCCTGGGAAGAGACCCTGAGTGCAAAAGACGTTTGGAAAATCATCACCTATATTTATAAAACCGCAGGACAATGGCATGCCAAACCAGGGAAACAAGAACCGCCTTCCCTGGAAAGAGGAAAGCAGGTCTATCTGGAAAAATGTGCCTATTGTCATGGCGAAGGAGGCAAAGGGGATGGCCCATCAGCCGAATATTCGATGCCGCAACCAAGAAACCTGACCAAAGGTCATATCAAAATTCGCTCCACTTCCTTTGGGAAGATTCCAACCGATGAGGATTTGTTCAATACCATTACCAACGGGATGCGGGGAACCACCATGCCCGGCTGGAAGCATCTTCCCGAAAATGATCGTAAGAGCCTGGTAATATATGTTAAGTCCCTATCCCGAAAGTTTGAAAAATTCAGGAAAAGGGGCAAAACCCATAAGATAGTAAAAATAAGTAAGAACCAAGCTTTGTCCCAGGAAAGTGTGGCGCGAGGAGAAAAACTGTTCATGGTCCATTGCTCCGGATGCCATGGCGTTGAAGGGCGAGGAGATGGGTTGACCACCCAACGCATTGTAGATTATTCATCCAATGCCATCTGGCCCAGAAACCTGAGCCAACCCTGGACCTTTCGCAGAGGCAGTTCCCGAAATGATATCTTTAAAACTCTGCGCACTGGCTTTTCCACAACCGCCATGCCTAAGTTTTCAACGAGAGTTTTCAACGATGAACAAATTTGGGATATTGTCAACTTCGTCAGCACCCTTATCCCCTCTGCCAAGCCCAAATTGCAGAACCCCATTCACGCCAAAAAAGTGGAGGGAGAAATTTCGGACGACCCTAACGCGCCTGTCTGGAAAGACGCTCAAGGCAGCTATATCTCCTTAGGGGGCCAGCTTCAGGCAAGACCCAAATCCTATTTCCCAACTGTTCGGAACCTGACCGTACGGGCGGCACATAACGACAAAGAAATTGCCCTTTATATCCATTGGGACGACCCATCCCTCGACCCGACATTGAAAGAGTTTACAGCGGTTGAAGAGTCCCCTCCCCCACCTCTTCCCGATAATATGCAGGGAAAAGAAGCGGATGAACCTCCGGAACCCGTAATCCCCGAATACCCGGATGCCATCGCGGTACAATTTCCCGTTAGCCTGGATACTCAAAAACCCTATTTTCTCAATGGCGATGCCGATCACCCCGTTAACCTGTGGAAATGGATGACCTCCACTTATAAAGCCATTGAGATGAACGCCAACGGATTAGAAAGTTGGACCGCACAAGAAGAGTCGGCGGTTCATGCCAAAGGCCATTTCAGGTTTGGAAGATATTCACTGATTTTGAAACGCCCACTAAAAGGGGGTGACAAAGATATCCAGTTTCAAACCGGCAGACCCATCCCCATCGCCTTCAATGTTTGGGACGGATACCACGGCGAGACCGGCAATAAAAAATCCATCTCCAGCTGGTTCACCCTCTGGCTGGATGAGTAACTGCTAGCCACTCCAACCCTCCAGGGCATGAAGGAAAGTGAAGAGCTACCACGCGTGGGAGAGAACTTTTTCAGCCGAGCAAACCAATTGCTAGCCAAATTTAGCCACGGCTCACCGGCCGCAGGCCTAGCAGGGTGCTGAAAAACCCATAATTTTATAAAGTTTTGACGGTTTCGCTAAAAACCCAGTGAAGATTGATAGTTTCAGCATGGATGTTTTTCGTTCTTTTAACTCTTTGACTGCATTTGGAACCTTTTGCCGTGTCC